>Ga0265798_10001205_pt1 | contig 40908 bp, 42 predicted proteins | sample P3T30metagenome_FD_192430 | JGI IMG/M metagenome (GOLD analysis project Ga0265798, IMG submission 192430) | Plant litter microbial communities from East Loma Ridge, Irvine, California - P3 T30 | ecosystem: Environmental > Terrestrial > Plant litter > Unclassified | place: USA: California... | reverse complement strand
CGGCGCGCAGCCGCACTTCGAGTTGCAGCGAGAACATCGATCCGAACAGCTCGCAGACGCCGCGGAGATGCCGCGGTAGACGGCGCGGGGTGTGATGATGACAGGCGATCAGCCCCCAAAGCTTGCCTTCGAAGATGATCGAGATCGACATCGACGCATCCACGCCCATGTTGCGTAGATATTCCCGGTGGATCGGCGACACGTCGCGCAGGGTCGCGTGGCTCATGTCGAGCGGTTGACCGCTGCGCGGGTTGATCGACGGCAGCAGCGGCGCGGGCGTGTAATCGACTTCGGTGATCAGACGCAGCCAACTGGTCAAATACAGCGTACGCGCCTGTTTCGGGATATCCGACGCGGGGTAGTGCAGATCGAGGAATGGCGTGATGTCGGCGTTCCGGGCTTCGGCGAACACCCAGCCGGAATCGTCGGGCATGAAGCGATAGACCATCACCCGGTCGTACCCCGCGACCGCCCGCACCCGCTCGGCAGCGCGTTGGCAATAGCCCTGGAGATCGGGCGCGTCGCCAAGTCCGTCGAACATCTCCTGGACGCAGGCGAGTGGATCGACGGCATGACGGTCATTCAGGTCGGCATCCTCGACTTCGATCACCAGTGCGCCATCGCTCAAATGGACGCTGGCATCGATCGGGCGGTCGGGGTCGACCCGCAACAAGGGGTCCAGCAGATGACGCGGACGCGCGAGGCTGGAGCTTTGGAGCAACGCGCGAAGGCGCTGAAGCTGATCGGGATTCAACAATTCCGCAAGGTCATGCCCGGGGAGCGACGCCGCATCCCTGCCGAACAACCCCAGGGTGTCGCCCGCGACCTGTTCGACGAGCATGGTTGCAGGATCGACCACGAGCATCGCACCATGCGGGAGGATCGAGCCGGGGATATGGATCGGCTCCCGATCGCAGTTGGTTAGATCGACCGCGCCGTCCGGTTGTTGCGTCATGCCGACATCCATTCCTCATAGGCCACGAACATCGCCACCGCCGCTGCCGCAGCCCGATCCTGTGCGGCAGCATCGGGTAGGTTGGTGTCCAGGCCGACGACAAAACGGCTCCAGTCGTCGGTACTCACGCCGGTGAGGAAGCGGACCGGCAGCGCAGCGGCACCGGATGCGCGGCCAGCCAGGGCCCGCGCCATCACCTTGCCCCCAAGCGAAGCACCAAGAAGGACATAGCGCGCGCCGATCATCTCGACATAGCCGCACCCGATCGGCGGCGGCGCACAACGCGGCAATGCTGCAATCGCATCGGCGCTCAGACCCAGTTCGGCCAGGTCCCCGGCAAGGCAGTCGGTCAGTCCACCGCCAAGACTGAGCATGGGTTCGACGACAGCATAGAAACCGTACGAGCGGGCAAGAAGGTGACGATATTCGTCCCGGTCTACCGTGCCTGCCGCCAGGCGCGAAAGCGCGGGATGACGATGCAGGCGTTCGTGAATGTCGTGCGTGGCGGTTCGCAGCGCGGAGCGGGCGCTCAGTGTCGGCGCACTGCGCTGGCGAGGACGCATAGGGACGTTCAGGCGCTCTCTGGGTAAGGCAGTTCCAATCGCAGCGGACGTCTGTAATACTGACGCGCGCATTAGCTTCCCCGATCAGGACGAATGGTCAGTGATTGTCGAGGCATTCCTAGACCTGTATGTATCCACACCATATTATACGCAAGTTTCCTAGCGAATGTTGCTCACCAGTTTGACGCTGCCATGGTCACCGTAATATCAGTACCGTAACCGTCTAACGTGGTCGAACGGTTATGCCCTGGTCTTGGCGTTCTTGCGTTTGCAATGGACCAATAAATCAATGCATTACCGGTTAAATACATAGATTATGCCGTAGTCATTTCCTGCGTGTTCCTAGAGGACAGGAGGGAGAAGTATGTACCCACATTCATCCCTGGCAATGAGCCCGACCATGGCGATATGTCTACGGAGCCACGCGAAGGGGTGCAAAATTGACCGAGCTTCGAGGCCGCTGTCATTGCGGTCGTATCCAGATCGTCCTGCGTGATGCACCGATCGAGGTGAGTGAATGCAACTGCTCAATTTGCAGGCGTACGGCTGGACTCTGGCATTATTGCACACCTGATCTGGTAGGTGTCGAAGGTGTCGGCGTGGCTTACCAGCAAGGGGATTGCGCGCTTGCCCTTTGGCATTGCGGCGCGTGTGGCTGCACAACTCATTGGACGCCGACAGATCCAGCCTACCCACGCATAGGCGTCAACATGAGGATGTTCGATCCCGAAGTCTGGAACGGACTTCCGCGACGAATGGTCGATGGAGCAAGCTACTAGCAGAATAGGGCTCTATCGGCCGCTCGCCACCAATTTTCGCCCTTCGGCGGTCAGAACATGGAAAAACCTGCCCCGATCGGGATTGTCCGACAAACAGGCGTTTGGCACCGCCTGAACCGCCTGAACTGGCGTACCGGCGCTTAGCGTATATCTTAGTCGTTCTATCTTCTTACGCCGAGCAGCATGAGCGTGACAGCTCGAGAACTATAGTCGGTCGGCGACCGCCAGGATCGCCGCCGCAACGCGCGTTGGATCTGTGTGGTGCACCATGTGCCCAACGCCCTCCATCCGCGTCGTCACCGCTTTGGGTATTTGCTCAGCAAGTACCGGCGACTGGTCCTCCTGCTTTACCAGCTTGTCGCCGTCGCCCCAGATGATTGCCATAGGCAGATCGAGCGCGCCGTAGCGCGGGGCCTGTCGGGCGGCAGACGCGGGCATCTGGCCGCTGTCGATCGCGGTCGCGCGCAACTGCGACGGGCGAAGCATCAGGGCAAAGGGCATCTCGGCAAGAAATGCGTCTGTGGGATCGGTGGGTGAGAAGATCATCTTGTTGCCGATCGGACCAGTAACACGGGTCTGCAGAGGTGCTACGGTATTGGCAACGATGTCACCGATACCAGGTGCGCCAGCGATCGCCGCCATTACCGCGTCGGGCCGACCGGTCGGGAAATAATAGCCCGACAGCAGCGCAAGGCCACTGATCGCCTGAGGGTAATCGAGTGCCCAGGCCAACGCTGGCAACGTTCCCCAGCTGTGACCCACCACCAGCGGCCGATCGATGCCAAGCTGAGCGCAGGCAGCGACCAGCAGCGACGCCTGCCGTCCGGGCGTCCATTCGATGCCGCGCGGGCGGGGGGTATAGCCATAGCCTGGCCGGTCGAACGCAATCACGCGGTGATGCTCGGCAAGCAGATCGACCAGCCCGCTAACGACGAAATCGTCGACCAGCGACGCGCTGCCGTGAATCAGTACGATCGCTGGCCCGGTGCCACGCTGAAAATAATGCACAGGCGTCCCATCGATCTCGACGAACGCACCGATTGGAGGGTGATCGCGCTCGGCACGTGCGGCAGACCAGCGGTTGAAGACTGCGGCTCCGGCCAACGCCGCGACGCCTACAGCAAGCCAAGTTGCGGGGCGGTTGCGTGCTATGTCTTCCGGTTTGCGGACGTTGGCCATGATGATCCTCGATCTGAAAGGAGCTGTCTACCGAAGCGTATCGTGCCGGTTCGCGACGATGGCGGGGGTCGCCGTCGATACCGGTACCAACCACGGGTTTTACCTAACGTTCCGCATCAAAAGAGGTCCCGCCGCAGAAACGCGGAAACGGTAAGAACACCCGGTCGCGGCAAGGTTGAGCCGGAAGTCTTTCGATGACCGACGACCAAGCTTCTTTGCCCGACACCCCGATCTCGTCACACCCGACCGCGACTGCGACCAACCATCGTGCGAGCGTCGACGCTTCGCCGATGCGCTCAATCGGCTGTCACCGCTCCCCGTCAGCATGGGAGTTGCCTCCACCTTTCGTTCCGCGGCGTTTCGCCCCAATTCCTCAGTGTTCCGTTGCACGCATAGAGCTCAGAAGTGGTAGCGGTGGGGCTAGAGAACTGAACTAAAGAAGTATTTCTGTGAGCTTACGCACCAATCCGCTCCCTGGGCGTTAAGACAGTTTGGTGACCTTGAGGTGGGTGATGTCGCGTTACTTCTTCCATCTGCACGAAAGTGGCAGCGTGACAATGGACGAGGAGGGCTCGGAGTTAGCTGACCTAGCCGAGGTCCGGCAATTCGGCCTGAAAGGCGCGCGGGGGCTAATGGCGGCCCAGGTCAGCGCGGGACACCTCTATCTCGATGGGAAGATCCAGGTCGTCGATGCCGGCGGTGCCGAGGTCATGTCACTGCCGTTTGCTGAGGCGGTCGCGATCTTGCCGCCCACTGCGTAGGGTCATTTCGCGACTTTGGCATGGCCAGCCGGTGCGGTGAAGCCGCTACCACGTCGTTGGTCATGCTGCGCTAAGACCGAAGATAGCGAGACCTCACGAACCGTCGACTAGGCAGCCAGATGGAGGTAGTCCCCCCGGAATTCTGCGCTCTGCTTCAGGCATTTCCAGTCGGCGACCTGCAGGTCGCGGCCGGACCCTTTCAAGGCACCTTCCTCCCTGAGTGTTCGCAGCATCCGGTTGACGTGCACCGGCGTGAGACCGGTGGCGTCGCCGATGTGCTCCTGGGTCATTGGTATCACTTGATCGCTCGGGCCACCCAGTCCGGCGGCTTCCGACCTTGCCACGAACTCGCAGAGCATGTGGGCAATCCGGGTCTTCGCGTCGCGACGGCCAACGTTCAGCACCCATTCTCGAAAAACCGAAGCGTCCAGGAGGCTGTCCCGCCAGAGCGCGACGCCGAGGGCGGGATGATCTTCGACCAGTTGCCGCAGCGCCGTGACCGGCACGAACGCCACGTTGGCGTCGGTGATGACCTGTACGTTGTGATCGGCGGTCTCGAGCCAGAGATGCTGCATGTCCAGAAGGTCGCCTGGGACGTGGAAAGAGACGATCTGACGCCCCCCATCCTTTGCCACCTTGTGTCGGCAGGCGTAGCCCGAGATGAGGACCCCGCATTCTGACACCAGCTGGCCCTCGGTGACAACCGACGCCCCCGCCTTCAGCCGCTGTGTGCGCATAGGTAGCGATCGGAGAGCATTGACCTCGTCAGGTGAGATCATTCGTGAACCGCAAAGCTTTCGCCCAAGCGCTGCAGCGAAGTTCTCAATGGAGGAAGACATGTGCAATGGCCCCATTTCGTTGATCTGGATCACAGAATAATCGAAATGTGAATCAGTTCCGGCGCCGGTCAGCCCCAAAAACAGACGGGCGGGTAGCGACCAATAGTTGCCGTCCGGAGTGCGAAGCTACAATTCAGAAACCTGCCGTTATTTCATCGTCACCCGATTGCGGCTATTACGTTTTGAAAAATTTCAGATAAATCTGACAAAATCTACCTGGTTGGCTAAACGAAGCCTTCACAATCCCGAAGGATACTGATGCCTGACCTGCATGGATGCGATTGATGCGCTTGAGAAACTGGTGGCGAACAACAAAACTGGCGTTAGTAGTGCTAATTGGCGTCACCAGTTGTGCTACACTCGCCCAAGACAAGCCGACGGATGCAAAGGCCGTGCGTGCGGTCGTCGACGCTGCGGCGGCTCGCTATATTAAGGAAAACCCGCAGGCCGCCGCTATTGCGATCGGTGTGGTGTACGGCCCGGTGCGCATCCAGTCCCGAGCCGGCACTCTCGAACTGGGCAAGGCGCGACCGCCACGGCCCGATACGCTCTACCCATTGGCTTCGATCACTAAGACCTTCACGGGAACGCTACTGGCGCAGGCCGTGATCGAAAAGCGGCTCTTGCTGACCGATGACATTCGGAAATATCTGGACGGCGCGTATCCCAACTTGGAGTTCGGGGGACTTCCGATCCTCGTCTCCGACCTGCTGGATCACCGCTCCGGCCTCCCGTTCATTCTTCCCGACCGCCCCGAGCTCGCACCCGATTTCAAGGGCGACGCGCGACCATACACCGTACGTGTGAACGCGGCGATGCAGGGCTATGGGCGTGACCAGTTCCTGCACGATCTTCATGCAGTCAAGCTCAAGGCGAAGCCGGGAAGCCATTACCAATATTCCAACGCCGGGGCGCAGCTGGCAGCCTACATTCTGGAGAAGCTCTATGGCTCGCCGTATGAGCAATTGTTGCGTGCAAAGATTCTGACGCCGCTGCGGATGAACGCCACGACGATCTCCCTGAGCCCTACTGATCAGAAGCGCCTCGCGCCCGGTTGGGACGACAAAGGGCAACTTGCCATCCTTCCGGTGGGTGAAGAGGCTGCTGGTGGCTTGAAATCGACGACCGACGACATGCTAAGCTATATCCAATGGCAGATTGATGAGACCGATCCAGCGGTCAGGCTGTCCCACGAGCGGGTCTGGACAGCGAAGGGGCCGGTATTCGGCGATCGGGGTACGTTCGGCGTCGGTCTCAACTGGCAGATCGCCGAGCTTTCAGGGCGGCGCGTCATTTTCCAGGACGGTATGATCGAAGGCTACAGTGCCCTCGTCGTCATTGAACCAGAGGCGAAGCTCGGAATCGTTCTGACGGCGAACCAGCTCGACGAGAAGAGCGCCGCTGCAGAGCGTGGGCTGATGAAGGCATTGCTTATGGCCCTCGCCCCACAGGCAGTGCCGCTTCCGGAGTAAGCAAGCGAAGGTCTGCTTCCCTTGATCGGTTACTCAAAAGCCGGCCTTCGCCTTTCCATCAGATCGCGACGTTCGACCGCGATGAATGCGACCTCAGTGCTCGAAAGCTGACCGCCCGCTTTCACGCACGGGAGCGGGCGGTCTGAAAACGCCTGTTTGTCGCACAGTCGCGGTCGGGGCAGGGTTTGCGTTCCTCGGACCGCTGCAAGGGAATAGTTGGAGGGATGCGGCCATTCCGCCTCCGACTGAACTTTGCAGGACGCGCGCGATCGCCAGTCCGCCGCTATGACCTAGTCCGACGAAGCACCGAACGATTCCGTGGTAGCCAGACCTCCTTGTTGTCTCCAACTGGGTTCACCTCTTTCAACGTGGTCAACAATTCGCCATCTTGCGTGGTAGTCTCGCGGACCTGAGCGACCTCGTTCCCATCCTTACGTGTCTCAACGGTCACGATGCTCCAGTGGAAGGCATCCGCCCCTTGAGCCACATCCACGATCCGAGACGCCCCGACATCTGTAGGGCGGTTGCGCCGGAAGATTGCGTAATCCAGCGTTAAAGCCGCTGGATCCACCAACATCACTGTGGTGATCGTTACGATCCCTGTTTGCGGTCCGTCATCGAAGTTTGCAGTTCGAACCGTGGTGACATTATCCGGTTGTGCAACGATAGCCACTGACATCGGCAGGCTTTGCCAAGTGTTGGACTGGTAATCTCGGTATTGTAGCTCGCCTTGCCAGCGACCCGCAGTCTGAGCCAACATAGAAGAAGCGGATAGCGTACTGTTCTGAATCGCCGATAGAGTCGACGAGATCATAAGCAGTGATGCCCCCGCAACGTAGCGCACAGACAACATCCGAGTGTCCCCGCCAGATCGAACCTGCGTTAATCCTATCCCTGCATAGATGTGCTTGCAATCCAGGATAACTTGCAGACGGAGACGTCATCGTTTGCGCATTAGCGAACGTTCGCCTTCAACGGTAGTTTGTCGTTGATAGCCGCCGGTACAGGCATGGCAACAAAAACACGATAGCCGCCAATCGGAAATCGCCTGTTTTCCGTACGCTTGGAGGTCCTGTGGCCGTCGACTGTGATCCGTTCGAGCTTGAGCTCGAACTCCTCAATGCGAGAAATTGCTGTTCGGACTATGCAAATTGATAACGCGCGGCCGCCGTATCTCATCTGCTACCAGCGTACATATTAGGGAAAGGTTTGGGGAAGCCACCAAGCGCGCCGGCCAGACCGGAGCATTAAGAAATATCACCAACCAGTTGGATGGTGACCCCTACGGGAACCGCATTCCTGATATTTCTCAACGGCTTAATCTGTCTAGCCGCGAACTATTGCCGTCGCAAGTCCGCCGAGTCCCGAAAGCGGTGTCTAACCTCAAATCGCGACGTCCAATGCATCCGGGTGGGATTTCATGACCCCGGACATGAGCGGTGCGCCGACGCACCCCACGGCGCGCGGCAATCACCTCCCTGACCCCTATCAACCTGCCATCCTGTGGAGGGCCGCATGACCTGCATTCACATCGGAGACACTAGCGTCGCACGCGGCGGGGCGATCATATCTACCTTCAGTGACGCCCACGATTACCGGATCACCGATGGCGATCGCGTTTGGCTGTTCGACTGGAGCGATCGGTTCGGCCCCAGTCTGACGAACGGGAAGGGCGAGATCAGGGCGAACCCGTACCCGCCGGAGGGCTCGCCGTTCTGGCGCTGCGTGATGCTATGGCAGCGTCAGGGCAAGCGGTCTGAGGCGTTCGGGACAGGCGCATATCTTCGCACCGCGATCTTCGACGAGCCACCGGTCGGGACGTACACCGTCGACGATCGAGGGGTGATCCTGAAATTTGACGAGCCCGAGGGGTTCGATGAAGACTATTCGGAACGGCGCTACGTCGACCGGGACGGGCGTCCGGTGAAGCTTCGCCGCCGGCGGGATCGGCGGGCAGCATGACGCCGGTCGATATCGTCACGTTGCTGCGCCGATCGCGGCTGCGGGTGGGCAACGAAGACGCACTGCAGCTGTCGATCGAGGAGACGCTGACCGCCGCCGGCGCGGCCTTCGAGCGCGAGCACCGCCTGAGCGCCGCCGACCGGATCGACTTCCTGCTCGGCTCGGTCGGCCTCGAAGCGAAGACCCGCTGCAACAAGCGCGTCATCTACCGCCAGCTGGAGCGCTACGCCGCGCACGACGCGATCAGCGCGCTGATCCTTGTCACCGGAACCGCAATGGGCCTGCCGCCCACGATCGGCGGGAAGCCGGTCTATCTCGTATCCACGGGGAGAGCATCGCTGTGAAGACCTATGGCACCCTGACCCTCGGCGTTGATCCCTCCGGCAAAGGGCGTTGGGCGATCAACGACCTGGCGCCGCACGTCGCGATCGCGTTCAAGCGCCTCTTCCCGCGCGTGCCGACGACGGCCACCACCCTCCACCTGAGCGACACCGACGAGGTCCGGTCGGATCTGCAATGGTTCATGCTCCGGTACCCGCTCGCGCACGATCAGCAGGAGGCGATCGACGCCGGCGCGCAGCGCGTCATCGACCGGATCGCCGAGCGCGACGCGATACTGCTGCCAACCTGGCAGCCGGGAGAGGTCCCGGGCTTCCGGATCGGGATGCAGCCCTATCTCTACCAAGCGCAGGCCGCGCGCATCGCGATCAACAATGGCGGGCTGCTGATCGGTGACGACGTCGGCCTGGGCAAAACCATATCGGCCGCGGCGACGCTGACGATGGGCGCGCCGCTGCCCGCCGCCGTCGTGGTTCAAGCGCACCTCACCTCGCAGTGGCGCAAGCAGCTGGAGCGGTTCACGAACCTGCGGGTGCATATCATCGCCGGGACCAAGCCGTATGACCTCCCGGCCGCCGACGTGTACTTGTTTCGCTATTCGAACGTCGCTGGCTGGGTCGACGTCATCAAGGACGGCCTGTTCAAGACCGTCGTCTATGACGAGGTGCAGGAGCTTCGCCACGGCGTCACGACGGACAAGGGTAGGGCGGCCTCGATCCTGTCCGGCCGCGCGGAGTTGCGCCTCGGCCTCACCGCGACGCCGATCTACAATTACGGCAGCGAGATCCACCAGGTGATGGAATACGTCCGACCGAACCTGCTCGGCCGCATCGAGGAGTTCACCCGCGAATGGTGTGGCGGCGACAAGATCGTCAAGAACCCCGACGCGCTCGGCTCGTATCTGCGCGACAGCGGCTATTTCCTCCGCCGGACGGAAGACGACGCCACGGTCGACGCCTCGATGCCACGGCCGAACATCATCGACTGGCAGGTTGAGTGGGATAGGGGCGCGGTTGCTGACGAGGAGGCGCTGACCCGGACGCTCGCGATGACCGTGCTGCGCGGCAGCTTCGTCGAAGCGGGCGCCGCCGCGCGCGAGCTCGATCTGAAGATGCGGCAGATGACCGGCATCGCCAAGGCGCGATCGGTCGCCGCCTACGTCAAGCTGCTGCTGCGCGAATCTCCGCGGGTGCTGCTCGCGGGCTGGCACCGTGAGGTCTACGAGATCTGGAAAAACGAACTGCGCGAGTTCGAGCCTGTCCTCTACACCGGCTCGGAAAGCGGGGCAGGGAAGGAGCGCAGCAAGGAGGCGTTCACCAACGGCAGCAGCCGGGTGATGATGATCTCGCTACGGTCGGGCGCGGGCCTCGACGGGCTGCAGCAGCACTGCCGCGATGTCGTGTTCGGCGAACTCGATTGGTCGCCGCAGGTCCACTACCAGGTGATCGGCCGCCTGCGCCGCCCCGGGCAGCCGGATCAGGTCACCGCCCACTACCTCCATACCAACGAGGGCAGCGATCCGGTCCTGCTCGAGACGCTCGGGATCAAGTCCGATCAGTCGCGTGGCATCAACGATCCCGGCGTTGTGCAAGCAGCGAAGGTCTCCGACGACAGCCGGATCAAGCGCCTCGCGCAGCACGTGTTGGCAACCTCCCCAGGTAGCCCCTTGGAGCTTGCCGCATGACGCGACGAGGTATCGCCAATAGTGGATGTTTGTCGATGTTCGCTCTGGCCGCGCGCCAGCGGTCTGCTAAGCAGCATGAATGGATATAGTCGAACTACTGAAACAGAACTGGTCCATTATCGCACAGACGCCTTGGGTGTTTGTAGGGATGACTGTTGTAGTAACCTTCGTGGTATGGGCGGTAGTCAACCACCTGAAGGCGAACCAGATCGAGACTTTGTCTGCGCGATTGGTACTGCGCGACGACGAGATATCGGATTACAAGCGTAAGCTTTCTGGTGCTTCGCCAAGTGAGGCGAAAGCAAGGATAGAGGCCCTTGAGCAGGCAATTGCGCGCATGTCCCCTAGGCGTATCCTGCCGGAGCAGATTACTGCGTTCATTTCAGTCGCGCGCGCTTCGCAAGGCACAGCCTATGTCGCTTACGATGGTTCGTATGCAGCGGGAGCTGCCCTTGCTGGCCAGATCCAACGCGCGCTCACCCAGGCGGGTTGGATGGTTCACACAGGCGTTGTTCTCGGCCCGGAATACCACCCGCCAGAGGGGATATTGGTTTGCCTCCGTCCTTCTGGGGAACGTACGCCGCAAGAGCAGGCATTCGTTTCTGCGATGGAGGCCGCAAAGCTGCCTTTTGCCGTCGCGCCAATCCGCCCTAGTCACCCACACATGCTTGCAATTACGCTGACACAGCCCGCCTCTTGAGAAAACGGTCTGATCTTTCTTGCCCGATGGGGCGAATCGCTACAATCTATGACGGTAATGGTTCGGAAGCGGGCCTTACCTCTCCCGCATCCAACGGCGGGTCAGAACGCATCGGTTGCCCCGCTGAGGTCTCTCCATGACCGAGAGGTCCAATCTCCGGGCATGCCATCATGGGCAACCGATGCGACCTGATATTAGACAGACTGGGCCCGGCATTCCAACCTGAAACTAGCCGCGGACGATGAATTCCTTGACGGGTTTGCCCGCGCCGGCCGCTGACGTGCCAATCGAGTACGTCGTATCCACCTCCTCGACGTCGAAGCGTCCGAAGACGTCCCGGGCACCGTCAGTGGCGTTGATCGTCAGGATGAAGCGCCCGGCGATTCCTGCCAGTTGCTCGGCCAAGCGTTCGAAGTCCGCGCGCTCAAACACTCCCGGACCATAGTCGCCCTCGCAGCCCCAGTAGGGCGGATCGAGGAAGAACAGCGTGCCGGGCGCGTCGTATCGGCGGATCAGATCAGCATAGGGCAGGCGCTCGATCACGACGCCGGTCAGGCGCGTATGAAGCTCGTCGAGCATTGGCCCGAGCTTGGTCACATCGAAGCGTGCTGAGGCTTCGCGCTTCATGCCAAAATTACGACCGTCGACCTTGCCGCCGAACGAGAGCCGCTGGAGGTAGAGGAAGCGCGCCGCCCGCTCGAGGTCGGTCAGTGTTTCCGGCGCGGCCGCGCGCAGTCGATCGAACTCCGCCCGGCTGGTGATCTGCCATTTCAGCACATCCATGAACTGGGGGTAGTGGCGTTGCAGGATCCGGAAGAGGGTGGTGACGTCCGCGGAGATATCGTTGATCACCTCGGCGCGGGGCTGGCGCGTCCGTTTGAGGAACACCCCTCCCATACCGACGAATGGCTCGACGTAGGTGTCGTGCGGTGTCGCATCGATCAGGGCGCACAGACGGCGCGATAGGTTGCGCTTGCCGCCGATGTACGGGGCAGGGGGAGAGACAGGGCGAACAGCCTTCGACGGCAACTCGGCAGCTAGCGTGTTTGAACGTTCATGGCGCATCTGAAAGCGTGGAGCACAAAGGCAATCTTGTAGGAAAGAGTTTTTGCTATCCTTTACGAAGGATAGCTACCGGTCCCAGATTTGGCTGGAACGTCTGAACCTGGTGGGAAGCAGACCGGCAGCTTATGGCCGGCACAAGCCGAAAGCAGACGGTCGCATCAACGGCGTGCACTTGCCCTTTGTATCCGAAAGGTAAGGATTACAGCCGTCCAGAAGCTCGCCACGCATAGCATGACAGCCGCCCTTAGAAGCCACACTGGAAGGCCGGCTTGAGCAGGCATCTTTGTAAGGTCGACGATCCACAAAGTAACGCTGGCGATCGCCGTCATGACTACGGCTACCCGCCTGAGCTTCACCATACGTTCTTGGGTCATCCGTTTCCTTTCGCCCTGTCCTACCCAATTAGACCGGCCATGGCCGTAATCAAGCTATCTCCGTGCAGGACCGAACGTCGGTAGTTGGGCGAAACCGGCCGTTCACGTTTTTTCCAGATCGTCGGCTGCGGCTATCACTCGCCTACCAGCGCGTTATAGGAGTCAAACCCCGATATCCGAGCAGGAGCTGCCTCATATCGGATTTCCACAAATGTGTAATGAACTCTTACACTTTCGACCCAGTGGTCGGGAAAGGTTCAGCATTACTGCGGATGGCACATTATTTGCTGTCGCTAATCAGTATGGAGGACAATTAAATTAAAACAAAATGTTTTTAAAAGGGGAAGGGTATGTTGGGGGAAGAGCAAACTGCGGAACTTTTCGTCATAAATCGCAACATGATAGAAGCAGAGGGTATTCGGAGGTTGTTGATTGAAAGTTCGTTTACAGTTTCCGGTGTGTACAGTGATCTCAAGAGTGTTCCTTATACGAACCATAGCCGCGACTATCGTGCCTTATTCATAATCGACGAGGTCGATAACGAATGTACCCAGGAGATGTGTACTGGAATACGGTCCCGGCACCACGGCGCGTTGATCGTGATGATGAGCGAAACTTGTGAGAGCCACGTGGTAGCTCAGGCAATTTCTCTTGGTGTCGACGGATATATTCAAAAGAGTGCTTCTTGTGCCTGTTTTGTTGAAATGATTAAGCTTGTGGCTTTGGGTGAAAAGCAAGCTCCCTCCCAAGTCATTATGGACCTCGTCAGTGTTGAGAACCAAATGCGCGCACCCAAGATCGAAGCGCTGATTGACGATGCCAATATGACGGTACGAGAGATCGAGATACTTCGAGAGTTGGTTCAAGGCGATCCGAATAAGATTATCTCACGCCGTCTCAACATTAGCGAAGCCACGGTGAAGGCCCACATCAAGTCTATCCTACGCAAGTTGCATGTCGTGAATCGCACGCAGGCGGCCATATGGGCAGTCAGTAGGGGGTTGGAGAGCGACGTAGTGCGAGGCTATAATTGAGAAGTTCGCATGGTCGGTCGCCATCGGTAAAAACTTCTGGATCGGACGGGCGGCACTGTCAACTGTCTGCAAACCGTCGGCTGTGGCTACCACGCACTTACCAGCGCGTTATAGGAGTCAAACCCTGATTTTTTGGCGGTTTGCTACGAGCGGGAATGTCTGAAAGTGGTGGTTAGCTGCCGTTCCGCAGCAATGCGTCGAACGCTCCGATTGGGATGATGACCGCCGAAACGAAAACGAGCCCCCATAGCGTTGCTCGAAATGGGGGCTTCCGGAGGAAGGGTCGCCGAAGCAGGAAAGCAGCTACTAAGCCGAACAGGCCCAGCACCGGCCCGTAATAGATGACGTTCATTGAGTGATCCGCGTTGCGGGGGAAGGCGCTCAACCCCGCCATCAGTCCCCACATGACAAGCATCATAAGGCAAAGGGACAACACGGTCGTTTTGAGGTGTCGCTTGAGTCCGCCATCGCCAGCGAGCCGTCGCTGTTCCGCCCGGAATAGCTCAATGCTTTTATCCATGAGGTCATTCTGCATCCAAACGCGAATGTCCGCTAGTGGGCGCTTGCGGTCCGTCCGCTTTTGTCGTGATTTGTAGACCGACTTCGCGCCGTTCCCCCCCCCCCCCATGCGGCACCCCCGCTTGCCGCCACGGCTCTATGCCATCGCGGTAGCGGAGGTGTTCTTGATTTCGTAGTTGGCTCGCCGATGGCGAACCGAGGATGCCCGAATGAAGCCTACCGCCGTCGCCACGCCCGACCAGGTGCGCGAAACGCTGCGATTGCTCGCGCGCGAGCACGGCATCAAGTTGAGCACCCTATCCCGCATGCTATGTCGAGACGGGGGTTACCTGACAGGTTTCGTCTGGGGCAGGGGGCCGGAACGGTTGCGATCGGTCGAATGCCAGATGCTGGCGAAATTCTTTCGGGTGCACCCACACATGTTCGGTGAGCGCGAGGTCTAAGAGCATTTCTGAATTGGTGCTGGCGGCTCTTCTCAGTCTAACTTGAAAGAGACTGGGGACGGTGTACATCGTTCCCAACCGTCCCGATCTCCCCCCGGGCGATCGGGACGGCTAGGGCTGTCGCTACGGCGTAAACCGAACGGCAGCCCGGACCGTAATGTGCGCATTTGTCAGAAACCGGTTGAAAGTGACCGTGCCGCTATCGCTTGATAGGGGACGACGGCGTCGCTGAACCCTCAAGTATCCAAGAGTTTTCGGACCGGCTTAAGATATCGGTAATCGTCTCGCACGCGACCGCATTAGCGAGGTGGCGCCGCCGATTTTGAGGATTGCCGCTCTGCTCCGCTAAGTGCCGCTCCTGCTGTGAAAGACGTCGAAGTTTTGTAACCTCGTCGCTAGCAACGATGCTCTGAAGACTATCATCGGACATGTCGGTAAGCCCCTGTAGGCACGCGAAACACTTTGTTGACGAGTTCTACGTCAGACAGCATTTCGAAGGGGTTCTGGCTTTCTATCGTCTGGCAGAATTTCGTTGAGGTGGCTCAATACCATCCGTTCGTTGAACGGTTTTGTAAGGAACGTTGCCTTTTCTGGCATGTCGCCCGCTGCCGGTAGCATATGCCCCGACGCGATGACGATGTCGATTAAGGGCCAGTGTTCGGCAACGTAACGCGCAAGCGCGAACCCGTTCATCGAGCCGGGCATATCGACATCGGAGAACAGCAGCACGGTGCTTTCCCAATGTTCCGTCAGGAGTGTAACCGCCTCATCGCCATCGAAGCTTTCGTGGACACGGAAGCCGGCTTCCTCAAGGATGCTGGTTGTCCCCATCATGATGATTGGATCATCCTCTACGACGATAGCGAAAGGTACGGTGGAAAGCGGCATCCGGCGTTAACTGGTTCGAACCCTTGAGGTTGCGCAAGTGATCGGCGAATGTTCCAAACAAATGTTGTCGTTCACTAGAATCAATGCCTCGACACTATTTGGCGGCTCGGGCAGTGGCTCAAAGGAAGCCTACGATTCTCAGACCGACCACGCATGAATGATCTGGTGCATCAACCAATGCCGCACCCTCAGTTTATGGCTCAGCCTTCGACGGTAGCGGACGTGTGATTGGTTTTGTAAGTGTTCCGCAGATGACGAGCCGAGATGTTGGAATGAAGCCTACAGCCGTCGCCACACCTGACCAGGTGCGTGAAACACTGCGGTCGCTGGCAGTGAAGGGCCGCGTGCCGCTAGCGCCATTGTCGCGAATGGTAGGTCGCCAGTCTGACTATCTGTCACGGTTTGTGCGCGGAGTAGGGCGCGATCGACTAACAGCGAGCGAGCAGACATTCTTGGGGCAATTCTTTCGGGTGGATCCGCGTTTATTTGGGGATGGAGAGGACTAAGAATGCTGTTGGAGCGGCTCTAGATTCTGCTTGATTTATAACGTCATGAATCGCGTTGCCATCCGATCAGATAGGCTTACATCACTGATAACCTTGCGGGTCCCCCAAAGATCAGTTTGGCCAGGGCCGCAGCTAAGGTAACCTCCGAACTGCGGCCCGCTCCATAACTATCGTTCGATCAGGGCCTGCCTGGCAGCCACTGCCATTTCGCGGAACGCGGACTGCCATGTTCCGCCCGCCTTGCTCCACGGCGTTCGCTCCTCGAAATAATCCATTCGGCTATCCCACATCTTCTCGGCGAGGTGCTCGATCACCGCATCGTCGTCGTTGCTGGTGCACAGTCGGCATCGCGGCATAGCGAATCTCTTGCGTCGTTGTTCCTGTTACGTTCCATAGCAGCATGGACCGCCGCCAGCGAATCACGATCGAGCTTGCTGTGCAAATCCTGCGGAACGCGGTCGAAACCAGCGGTCAGGCGGCGGTCTGTACGGTGCCAGTCCGCCTCGCTCTCCGGGTACTCTTGCCACACTGTCCGGAGCGCTGGCCCTTGGTCATGTTCTGGGACTCGGCCAGCCAGGATAACGACATCGGCCGATCGCAGGGGGTGACTGCCGCGTTTAACGGGATCGTGCGGCAGCTGGGGAAGTCGGGGGCTTGGCGGGCGCCTATGCCCTGAGCGTTCGCAATGCGCGCAGGTTGTTGATCAGCCGATAAGGATGGGCACACGGCAATGACGGCGGGCAGGACGACCCGCCGCCGATTAGGCTCGTTTCACAAGCCAGCGCTGCAAATACTGGATGAAGGGACGTTCGACCAATCGGTAAAAGATTGCTGCGAAGACAACACACGCAATCGTATTCAAAGCCACTAAAGCGATCAGACTGATCTGGAATGGTTGCATGTTCAAAACCAGCTCAATGATAAGAATGTGGCACAGATACAGCGAATACGAGCTATCCCCTAACCAGCTCACTTTCTTGTAAAGAGCCGTCATGACAGCGCTGTTGTGCTGTTCAAGGATAACGGCCCCCGCAACTAGCAGAGCGCTTGGCATGCCCCATAGTGCGGCACTGGGCAATCGATCGTAACCCAAGGCCAACCCGATTGCATATCCAATTACCGCAGCGCCGAGCGCCACCCATCCCATCGCTTTTGGAAGTGCGTGCAGAGTTGTGACGCGAGCGATCCACACTCCCATGATGAACTCCAGCAGAAGAGCGTTCGTCATGAGCGATGTGACAGCTGCTTGCGGTCGTAAGATAAAGCCAAGGGCAATGCTGAGGCTGAAGAACACAGTGAGCGCAATCAGCCCACGCGTTTGGCCGAACATCATTGCAGCCGCGAATGCGATGTAGAAGTAGATCTCGTATGACAGGGTCCACGCCGGGCCAATCAGCAGCGGCGCTGTGCCCGGCAAAAGCAACACCATACCTACATATTGATCGACAGCCAGCTTTGGCGGGGACATCAAAAGGTATGCAACAGCGACATACAGAACGACGAACACCCAATATATCGGATAGACGCGCAGGAAACGCTTTGTAAGGAAGCTTTTTGGAGCGAACTGCTTCCCCGTACCGAAGCTCGTCAGGTACATGATATAGCCGCTGATCACGAAAAATATGTGAACCCCGACTTTCCCAAAGCCGAACAGGTAGGCCTCATTCGCAAATGACAGCGCCGGGTATGAGGACGCAAAGCCAATATGCGAGTGAAATACAACGACGATAAACGCTGCGATGGCGCGCAGCGACTGAATTGAGTTTAAGGTGACGCCACCTGTCTTATGCAAGCTGCCCGTACTGGCGAGTCGTTCCGTGGCAAGCGGCGCGATTACGGAGTCGCGCGCCTGTTCCCCAGTACCAGCATAATACTCCGCCCTAATGCTATCTGTCACATCCGCCCCCGGTTAGTTTTTCCGGGTTGTACGGACGAATTTATTCTTTGCAACAAATGGTTAACATAAATTCGGGACGCTTGTGAGAAACACGGCGACTGTTTGCCCTGAAACTTGGCGCTTCCCTCAGTGCCGCGTGTCGTTCGTTTTCAGGATCCTGCGGCTGGCGACATGACCTCAACACGCTGGTTGAGCACGTTGGTCAGGTGTTGCTGAAGGTAGATAGCGGCTGGAGGTATGGCACCGATCGTATAGGCTCCCCGCCATCCTGAAGCTCGCTTGTCGGTCAGCCCTTGCCTTTATACCAAGCGGCAGCTGGGTAAGCCGGACGCTGGGCAAGGCCCGCCTTATCTCGCTGACCCAATTAACTAAATTTTGGACAATCTTGATTCGACATCTCGACTCAAGATGCTCTCCCGCGCAGCCTCTCGCGTGAATACAGGGAGAAGAATATGCGATACCTCATGCCGCTTTTGTCGGCGTGCGCAGCCATGGCGTTTAGCGCCCCGGCATGCGCTGCCACGTTCGTAAGCACGCAGCAGTTGGGAGGGGACCGGCTGGTGTTTACCATCACGACCGATGACACGCAGGGCACGCTGCAAACAGAGAACCTACTCAGCTACACGCTCAAATTTCGAAACTATGATTTGTCGGGTATGGGGACCGGGTATCAGGGAGGTCTGTATATCGCGACGGGTACGTCTCCCCTCATCGCCGAAGGTAGCAAGTTGATTTTTGATAGCAGCACCGCGGGAGGTTTAGTCCTCTATGCTGACCAAGGGAGCACGGGCCTCCTCTTGTCGAGCGGGACAGGCGGAGCCGCTTCCTACGAACGATTTATCGTCAATGGCACATACGAGGCTGCTGCCACGCTACCCGGTCGGTTTGTTTTGGCAACCGCGCTCCCTGAGCCGTCGACCTGGTTCATGATGCTCGCTGGTTTCGCTGTTGCTGGAGGAATGCTGCGCCATCGCCGTCAGAAAATTATCACGAGCGCGGTCGCATACGGCTAGGAAAGCTGCCGGATGGTTTGCCGGTCTAGGGGAACCTAGACCGGCAAATACCGTCAGCCGTTCGCCGCCATATCGCGCGCGACCGAGATGTAAGGCTCGTCAATCGCTTCCCGACCAAGTGCCTCCATGTAGCCCCAGTTGGAATAACCCCGGTAGTTATACAGCGTCTGCGGCGTGTACCCGACGTGATCGAAGTGCATCATCAAGCCGCCCGTGGTGCGCAGCCACGCATCCATATAGTTGACCGCTGTACCGGCGCGAGGGTCGCGAATGGCCTTTGACATCGCAGCACCCGCCGCGTCGGCGTAGAGGTTGGTGGTGCTGGTGATGGTGGTGGCCGATGTGTTCTGGCTGATGCTCACACGATAGGTGCCCTCCTTGCCGGGAAGCGCCCCTGCCGCAATAGTAAGCTGTTCCAGTACCTTCGTGCTGGCGGTCACGCCGGTGCCGGCTAGAACATCGGTCTCGCGGATAGGTCCATTGTTGTTTGCCGTAACGGTGAGAACGTTGCCCGCGATCGATCCCGTAGCACGGACTTCGTTGTTGTCCTTCTCGTCGCTGTGGTGCCACGAATACTCATATAGCGTTGGCATGATTCGCCCGCGGACAAGGCCCCTGCGCGCGCAGTAGCGAGCCAGCGCGTTGCAGAGCGGGTTCCAGTAGTTCAGCCGGGTCCAATCGGACATCAGCTGTTGCGCCGCGAAATAGTCGTTGAGCCAGCCCGCGTCGTCGACGCCCGCCTTATCGCGCGAGGCCTTGGACATGAAGCCGCCAGACGGCCCGCCGTCGACATAGTTCAGGCCGTTGCCGACATAAGCCGCAATGCAGACGCCGCGAGCATACTGCCAAAGGTCGCCCTCATCGAGCATTTCGGCCAGCTTGTTGTCCGAGTTGCCGTCACCGTTCTGGAAGTCGATCGCCGCCATACCGACGATAAGCCGCCAGCGATCATCGGCGCCGAACACGTTCGCGAATGGCACTGCCGCCCGCGCCTTAATATCGCGCGAAAGTTGAACACGATAAGGAACGCCGGCGTTTTCACCACCCGCCTGCACCCGATCATTCAAGCGATACGACTGAGCAAAATCCGCCGCAAAGTTAAAGGCAATCTCGTTCGAATATTCGACGTAGACGAGCATGCCAGTGGGCATCGTGTTTTTGCAAACGGTTGCCCACATGCTTACCAGCGTCGGGTCGGCCGTATCCGGAATATTCAACCAGAGGTGCGTACCGGCATCGGCACAGGCATTAATCATGTCCACGATAGTGATTGGACCCGATCGGCTAACGTAACCGAGGTGGCCTTCAGCAACAGCTTTACGGGTGTTGGTGAATTTCCAATCCGTCACGTTGCCGCCGTTGATGTCGTTGTTCGACATGAACCGAAGCGCGCCCTTGAACGGCTTGCCGCCTAACTTGTTTCCGGAGGTCAAACCCTTCCAGCTGCTGATCGTCTTTGCAGTGAACGCGCTCCCTGCCTTTTCGCCGCGACGGAAGCTCTTGAACACGCGCTGCCCAACCGGCGGGAACGTGTTCGGCACGCCGTTGTAGCTATTGAAGTTGAAGAACGACGCCGCCTGATTGGAAACGCCGGCAGTCAGAACAAGCGTCGCCGTGCCCGCAGCGAGGTCATAGGCGGTGCGCGAGATGTGAGCGCCGCCGTCCACGTTCCAATCAAGGCCGGGCGAGAAGGTTATGTCGTACGTGCCTGCCTGCCATTCCATGATGCCGTTTCCAGCATCGTTGAACTGGAGGGCCATGCGGGTGTCCGAGGGCCAGCGCGAGGTGCGCGGAGCAGCCGTAGGCCACCCATCCGCACCAAGCCCGCACTCGCTTGCAGGGCATGACTTAGGAGCAACCGTCGGCTCGATTGCCGAACCGGACTGCACGATATGATCGGAAACCACAGACGCAAAATAGAAGCCGCTGCCACGCACCCCTAGGTTACACATCTTGAACATGTCGGTGAACACAGCTGAATTATTCCAAGGCTGCGTTCCCTGCGTGTTCAAGCCGAACTCTGCCGGGATGGCGTGATGCTGGATCGGAACCGTGATCAGGTCCGACGAAGCGATCGACTTCGTGGTTGCGTCTCGGGTCCATACCGCTGTCGGGGCGCCCTCTACCGTGACGGGCAGTTCGATGCTGGTGACGCGGTTGGCCACCGGCGTGATGTTGGTCCAGTCCTGCACAATCTGGCCCGTCGAGGAAAGGATGAGCATCTGCATCTGACCGACGCTGCCTTGTGCAGTGATAACGGCATTGATGACCTGCCGGCCGGGGGTGTCATCGATGTTGGACGTCGTCAGCGGACCCACGAAAATTGCGTTCGCGGCAATGTTCGAGATCCTCACGCGGTTCGCAACGACTTGCGGGAAGGTGCCGTTCGGAACGTAAACCGCCGTGCTCAGCGCTACCGTCGCCACCTTTGGCAGATCGCCGATCATAAAGCCGAGACCGCCGTTCGCCGCGATTGACTCGGCGATCTCTTGGCCATTGACGAACATGCGAACATAATCGCCGTTGCAGCGGATCTTGAGGGCGGTGTTCTCCCGGTAGCTCTTGCCGAACACATTGACGAACACGGTTTCCACGCCGCCGACCCGCTTCGATGCGCGATACGAATTCTGCGACACTTGGAGCATCGCGTAGTTATCGGAGTCGGTGTACCGACCATATATGCGGCGTATCCCGCCTGAGTTCGGGTCGGTGCCTGACGAGCGGCAGTCGAAAACCACTTCATGTTCAAAATTTACAGAGGGGGCGGCGTGGATCGGCACGGAGCCGTTGGCACTCGTCTGAACCAAATCGTTACCGACGATCTGAAGGGCCGCACTCGCGCCGGTCCACCCCTCGAACGAAGAGAACGGCGTACCGTCGGCTCCGTCAAAGTCCGAGGCATAGAACAGCATCGACGCACCATCGAGAACAGCATTGCTCACCGCGGTTATGCCAGACTGAGTTTCCTCATATCGGATGTAGCGGCCAGCGTCGGTTGCAGCTGTGTAGACATACGTGAGCCCGGTCGCGCCGCTGATCGCGACCCCGTCACGCGTCCACTTTCCAGTCGCACCGGCGCGGCCTGGCGTCGCCGTCAGCGTGCTACCGTCCGTCGTGTTTCCTGCGATCGTCGGTGCAACAGCGCCACTGCTTCCGCCATCCAGCGCACTTACGCGCCCGATCAGTTTTGCGATTGCGCCGGAGAAGAGGTCGCCCGTAGACGTGTTCGCGCCCGAGCCGAAATTGATGGCAGCCATTGTCAGGGACCTTTCGGTTATATTAAGGTGCCGCAATTCGGCGATAATTTGGGGAATGGGCAGCGATGTTCGGACGGATCGCTAATTCGCTGTGGGAGTCGCTGGTTTTCCCATTCACTCAACTCATCGCAGCACGCGAGCGCAAGCGAGAGCGTCGTCTAGCTTACCGAGCGCAAGGGCTTTGCTCGAATTGTGGCGCGGAACCGCCGCTTGAGGGCGAACACGAGTGCCACACCTGCGACGAGCAACTGCGGGGCCTTTGATCCAACGCAGGTGTGGCGCCATCTTTAGATGACCGTCAGGTTGTCGACGTGGAAGCCCGTCGCCGGATCGGCGATACCGGTAAAGCGCAACCCAACAGTGCCCACAGATGCGATGGCGGTGTCAGTGACAGAGATAACCGTCGCACCGTCGAGAGCTACGGTCAAAGCGCTGCCATTCATGGTCATGGCAATTTCGGGCGCAGTTCCAGCGGCTGGAACATACGCGTAGAATCCCAGGGCGGTAAACGTTCCAGCTACGACTTTGCCGAAGTAGATACCTTCTTGGCTGTACGGCGAGAAACCGGCTTGTGAATAGCCCGCCTGATAGTTGGTGCGCGACGTGCCCGACATAGAGGCTCGACCCAATATAAACACGCCTGACCCTGTTGCCGCCGAGACGTATTTAAACTTCGCCTTCACGGTGTAGTCAGGAGATGTCGGGATAAGGCTGGAAAGATATACCGAACCCCCATTGTTATCTCCACTCGCAGCTTCATTGTTATTGATTACAATTGAGCCATTCGCACCAGCAGCGCGTGAATAGGTCTGCCCGGTATCCGCTGTGCGAGCCGTCAAATCCGTTCCGTTCGCACCGGTGAACGTATCCGAGAAAGTTGGCGTCGGTGTGGGGGTAGGCGTCGGTGTCGGCGTCGGAGTCGGAGTTGCCGTGCCATTTAGCGCTGCAACCATAACCGGCCCGGAAACAGTCGGCTGCAATTGCCGCCCGTTCGGAATGCCGTCTGCGGTATAAGTGTCGTAAATGATGTTGGCAGCGGGCGTCGTGCCCGACGGATCCGGGTGCCGTAGCCAGTGCACGTCCAATGCCTGATAGGTGCCCGGGTCAGCCGTCAGATTGACGGTTATGGTCGAGCCGTTGGCGGAAAGACTGGCGACAGCGAGAGCCGCGGTGGATGTGCCGCTGGCATAGATCGAGAAACGATCGGTCGGGCTGCCGACGATGGTGACAGGCGCCGAGGTGGCAAGCGTTATGACGGTTCCGTTGCGCGTACCCGAGACGATGATAGGCCCCTGATCGGTTGCTGCCGTTGTGGCGCGATGAACGTGACGGGCAAGTGTAATGTTGCCCTGCATGCCCTGATGAACGGCATCCTCGACCACAATATCGTGCGGCTCAAGGTAGACCGCGCCATTAGCGATCGACCAATCAAGCGCAGCCTTGCGGATCGTTTGAACTGTAGCGGTTGTGCCCGCTCCGCCCGCCGCGCGGGTTGCCATCGCCGTGACATAGCGTTCGAACGAAGGCCCGCGTACGGCATTGCGTGCAGCGATGTCGTTGAAGAACCCGGTAAGGCCTGCCTGATAACTCGCTGCACTGGTGCCTGCGCCAGCGTCATCTCCGCCTTGGTGCCAATAGAACGCTTCGAAGCCACCGACCGCATCGAGTACGGCACGCAGGTTCGTATTGTCCGTCTGACCCGGCTGCCATTTTGAGATGGTCGTTCCGCCGTTGGCGTGGCCGGTGGTCGCGCAGTTAACGCCAAAATACGCAGCCTGGCGACGGAGAAACTCGGCGGCAAAGGCGCTATCGTAATTGGTATTGTCAGCCGGGACCGCCCACGCGGGAATCGTAACGGTTCGCGAGGGATCGGTGTATCGAGCGTAAACGGCAGTGTTAGGGTCGACTGCAACTCCTAGCGAAGCAAGCGTGCCCGAAGCCGGAACGATCCGCCCAAACAAGCGTGCCGCTTGCGATTGACCCGACATGCCGAAAACACGCCCCATGCCGACCAGCGTCGTTCCGTTCTTCCACGTCATGCCGCCGTCTGCCGACAAGTCGACGTAGAACCAGCCGTATCGCGCATCGATGCCGGTCACTTGCAACGTTTGCGAACCCGTGGCTGTGAACGAAGGGAGCGAGGTGGCGGGCTGCAGGATTGTGACGCCGTCGGATCCGCGAATTCGAAAGCGCACGCCGCCCAACTGGGTAACGTTCACCGTAACGGGGATCGTTCCGAAACCCTTATTCAGTCCGCCGCCGTCCGTCGTCTGTCGCTGGTAGACACGGTTCGCCGCGGCGAGCTGGGTCATGGAAAATGCCGAGGGCGCACCGAAAACAGTGCTATTCAGCGTCGAGACTGATGCCAGCGCAGCGTTGAGTGTGTCGATCGCATCCACGGCTGTCGTTGCAGCATTAAACGAGGTCTGAACGGTCATCGGGGTTTCCTTCGTGCTGGAATTTATGCGCGGGCGAACATGCCGTTTGCGAAGAATGGGTCGGTGAAGAGGGCTCGGTTGCGGTCAGCCTCGATCGCGGCGATCCAGTTCTGGAGCTTCACCAGCGCGGCGTAGACGGTGTCGCCGGTCGCTGTGTTCGGTCCCGAGCCGTAATCGACGCGGTACTGAGTGAAGCGGCTGCCAAGCGCCAAGAGGCGCTGCTCGACGTCGAGGAAGTCGGGCGAGAAGCTCGCGTTGTTGGCGTAGACCTGCGTCGAGTTGGCATAGGTGTTACCCGGCGTCGGTGCGGGAGCAGCCACCGTAACCGGGTCCGATGTGACGGCGATGGTTGACCCATCTGTGCCTTGCCCCGTGACGCGTCGGGTCAGAGATCCCGTGTTTCCGGGGCCGGGCACGATGGTGGTGCCTGTTCCGATGATCGTTGTTCCGAGCAGCCAGGCGCGCGCGGTGATTGATCCGTTCGCGATGGTCGGATCGGTCGCGGTAAAGGCCGCCGCGGTATCGCCGCTGGTTGGCGAGATCGTCGGCTTGCTGGAGAAAGTCGGGGCAGGAATGGCAGAGACCGTCACGGCCGCGGAAGTGACGGTGATCGTCGACCCGTCGGTGCCCTGCGCGTACACCTTGCGGGTGAGGCTTCCAGTGTTGCCCGCGCCGGGAACGATGGTCGTGCCGGTACCGAGCACCGTCGTCCCCAACAGCCACTGGCGGAGGGTGATTGTCCCGTTGCTGACAGTCGGATCCGTCGCGGTGTACGTTGCCGCCGTGGTGCCGCTGGTCGGCGAAATTGTCGGGTTGCCGGAGAACGCTGGGGCGGGGAGAGCCGCCACGGCAACTGCGGCCGACTTGACCGTGGTGACCCCGCCGGTACCGAGGGCCGACACTTCGAGGACAAGGCTACCGGTCGTCGACGCTTTGACCGTGGTCCCGGTGCCAATGAGGTTGCCGGACAGCAGCCAGCGACGCCCGGTGACGGTGCCGTCCTCGACCGTCCCGTCGTTTGCGACGAACGTCGTCGCGGTCGTTCCGCTCGACGGTGAGATCGACGGAGCGACGGTAAAGGTGGGTGGGGGTGCGATCGCCCCGATCGGAATCACGACCGCGTCGGTTAGAGAGAAGTTGGACCCGTCTGCGGTAAGGACGAGCGTCTGCGATAGCGGAGCGAGGGCCACGACGTTCTCCTATTTCGGCTGCACAGGCGCGACGGTCAGCGTCACGACACGGGTTTCGCCAGGCCGCGGGGCTGCGCCGGTTGCGTCGAGGTGGCGTTCGGCAATGGCGACGACCGAGACGAGCTTCCCGTCGACCAAGCCTTGAACGTTGAGGGGCGGGTAAGGCGTTGCCGTGGCGAAGAACGATACCTCCTGCACGTCGCCGCGCTCGCGGACACCGACCATGCCCTGGTAGAAGGTGAACGTCGCGCGGACGCGCCTGCCATTATGAACGGCGCCGCCGAGCACGGTTGCTTCGGTCTCTTCGGTCATTTGTTCACCCCACGGATGCCGACCGTGATCTGGTCCTGCTGCTGAAGGCTAGTCGTGAAGCTGATCTCGACGCCGAGCACAATGCCGGTGCCGTTGAAGATCGAACTGCCGCGCATGGCAGTCGCGATCTCGACCCAGAAGGCGAAGGTCAGATCAGCGTAACGGGGAGCAAAGTCGCCGTCGGTGAGCACCACTAGACCGGCTGCCGTGGCGTCAGCGTTGGGGGTGACGGTGAACGACGTCACTTCCTCACCGGTCTGTAGGATGTCGCGCGGCAGATCGCCGCGGGTCAGGGTGGGATAGAAGCCCCGGCGCGGCATGTTCGGATCGATGCGCCGTGGGAATGTCTTGATATCGGGTGGATTGGCCACGGGCATCCTTCCTGTGTTCGAGGCAGATCAGAAGATGCCGAGCACCTTGGGGCGGGCTGTTTGCTGAGCCGCCGCAGCGCGGGCTTCGCAGCGCGAGACGATATCGATCGTGTCGGCCGTCCGGCCATTCGCCTTGTCGAGTTGGGCGGTTTGCAGATCCGCGAACCCGACCCAGTCCGCCATCACTGCGACGTATGGAGGGAGCGGCGCGCCGGCGACGGGCTTGCGCCAGCTATCCGGAAGCAGGCCCGCGCAGTCGGTCGGGCTTGCGACGATGACGCTGGCCGCGCAGCTACTGAGGCTGAGCGCAGCGAGGATCGCCCTGGTAGGCCGCGCGACGACATAGTGCGCTAATGCCAGCACCTGAAACACCCGCCGGGACGACAACGGTCGCGCCTTCGGCGTTACGGATGGCGACGTCGTTTTCTCGCGAGATTGCATCTGACTGTTCCTCTGCCTGTGCACGATTGCCGACGGTGTTCACTGCATCCGCGCCGCTCTCGGCTGCCGCGCCTGCTTGGCCGGTTGCGAGGGACGTTTCGGTCGTTGCCGTGCGCGCGACGTTGCAGGACCGAATGGAGATGACCGTCGCGATCAGCACGATCAGCCCGACGATGAGGATCAGCCGCGCCGCGTTTGCCCCGATCCATTTGCCCACGTCTGTCATGTCCGGGCCCCTTGTTCGGCGAGTTGGTCGACCGTCTGTTGAGCGCTGTCCGCCGCGGTCTGTGCGCCGGCGATCGCGTCTTGCGGGACAGGCGCTGCTGCCGGGTTCGCCGCGGCAAGCTTCTCGGTCAGGCTCGTCCGGTCGGCCGCGTCGTAAAGCGCTCGGATCGAGCCGATGACCTCGCGGAACGACAGGAGCAGCGCGGTAAGCCCGAACGCTTCCGCCGACGGCACACGACCGTCGGGCCCGATATGCTGGCCGATGATTGCGAAGGTCCAACCGATCAGCGCGAGCAGCGCAGCAGCCAGAAGCGACAGGGCAATCAGGCCCCACTCTTGAAGGCGGCTGGTCACTGCGCCGCCAGCGCGCGGGCGACATCAGCCCGGATATCGACCCGCGTTGCCTTGCCGGGCAGGTAGCTCGGCTTGCGCACCGAGTAGACGTTGACCAGGCCGTCGAGGTGCTTCCACTTCCCGTCGAAGAACAGGGCCGCTTCGTCCATCCGGCGTTGCTTGAGGTCGCCGTCGTTCAGGTAGTGCGTCTCGAGGAACTTGCGCGCCTCGGCGACCTTGCCGGCGAGGTACAGCGACACCCATGCCGTCCCTGCGATCGCGCCGGTGTTATAGTGGAAAGACAGCGCCGCGGCGAGCTGCGCTTCGGTAAGGGCGCGGCCCTTGAACGCTGCCAGCACTTGGGGGCCGTAGCTGGTCCGCAGCAGCCAGATGAAGATCTGAAGGACGCGCTCGATCGACGCTGGCTTGTCCTTGTAGCGGTCGACCAGATGGCCCGAGGCATTGGTGACGCCGATGCCCCAGGTACCCACGCGCGGCGTCGCGCTGTCGAGATACCACTCCGGGACGATTCCCTCCGCGCCGACAAGCTCGCATGCGATGCGCGGCGTGATGTTGCCGTTGGTGCTCATTCGCCTACCCCTTTGATTTTGGTAAGTTCGGCTGATATTTTCGGGGCCCAGCCCGGCATCCCGCCAACCGTTGCAGCCGCGAGCAATTCCATGGCCTGCAACAGCGTCGGATCATTCGGATTGGCGGCGCGGATCGGGGCGGCCAGAAGCTGAACGGCGTTGACCGCGTAGACGAGCTTCATCTCCGCGGAGTGCGCGGCCTGTGACGCAGTTTCGACCCGCGCTTCAAGAGCGGCGACGCGCTCGTTCATCTTGACCATATCCGCCCCACGCGCCTCCAAGGCGGTCTTCTCGCGATCGTTCGCGATCTTCTTCAGGGCGGGCCATGCCTTCACGAGAGCGACGGCAACGCCGATCACGACCGCGTTCAGGGTGGCAAGCAACCCCGCCGACCAAGTCCAGCCTTGAACGGCCACAGTCACAGGGTGATCAGACATGAGTGCCCCTTCCGTATGCGCGCGCTGCGCGGAGGGTGAAGCCTGCAACGACGGTGCTCAGAGCGAGCAGGGCGGCTTGAACCGCTTGGGATTCCGGCAGGGCAAGCAGGCGAAGGTTGAAGCTGATCACGAGCAGCGCGAACGATGCGTAGATCAATCGAGGCGGGTCTCCGTCGCGCGGCTTGCTTCGCAGGATCCCGACGACCGCCGGGGCCATGTAGATCAACACCACGAGCCAACTGATGACGTTGATGATGCGGAGCGCGGTCATTGAGGGCACGCGGGAACGGCTGCGCCGCGAAGCGCATCAGCAAACAACATTGGTAGGCTCCTCTCGGGGTAGGTCGGCGTCTCAGGACGGCCAGGTGCGCGTCTGATAGATCGCATCCCGCGCGGCCGGGGCCGCGGCGCGGATTGTGCGTTTCAGCTTCTGAGCGCGCGCGGCGACCTTGCGGGCGAAGCTGACGCTCTTCATTGCCGTCTCGTACCGGGTGATCACCACCTCGAGCGTGTCGCCAGTCTCGTCGACTTCCGCCATCGCCCACGCGAAGCGATCGCGCGTGCCGCTGAGGTTGAGCGGGATCAGTAGCGAGCCAACTGCTGACCCGCTGAGCGACCGGTAATCCCGCACTTCGCGCGCCTTCTCGGCGTATTCGTATTTCTTGGCACCGCCGTCCGTCAGCTGGATCATCATGCGCACTTCGCGCTCGCTATCGATCGACGTGATCATGCGGGCGAGCGCCTGCTCGGCGGTCTCTGCAACCACGACCAAGCTGTTCGGGAGCAATTTGCCCGCCTGTGCCTTCATCCCGCGTGGATCGGTGCCGGGTGTATAGTCCGCATAGGCGTAGCCGGGTGCCGGATCGGGTACGATGTCGGCGTCGAGGGTGCCCTGAACGACTCCGGTCACGGTGTCATAGATCGCGAGGTGTCTCATAGCGCGGTCCAGTAGACGGAGCATTGCGGGTTCTGGACGATTGACCATGTGCTTCCGGTTGCGCGGTTTGCAACGCGCCAGCGGATCGTCACCTCGCCCCAGACATTCAGGATCCGGATGACGAAGTTGTCCAGTCGACCGCCTGGACCAAAGCCAGGTGTCGGCAGCCGAACGCTTGCCAGCAGGCTGCCGTCTGCAGCGTTGAGGATCTCGAACGAAGCGTAGAGCGACCCGGACGTATCGGTCGTGGCCGCGATGTTGCCCGTGAACGTCAGGTAGATCGACCCCCCGGACCTGATAGCCATGTCCGCGCCGAGGTTGGGGATATAGGCGAACGCCGCTTGCCCTGCACCGCCGTAGCTTCCCGACACGCTGCCGGACGACGTTGCCGTCATCGTCGAGCGGTCGAGCGCTTTGATCGTCACGGTGCCGTTGAAGATCGCGTTGCCGTCGACCAGCAGGTTGGTACCGATGTAAAACAAGCCCGGCGTGCCATCCGCCTTCGATAGCTGAACCGTTGCGCTGCCGTCGGGGGTAGTGCCGGTGACCTGCCAGTAGACGCTGGTTCGGCCGTTGACGCCTGCCAGCACCCCGGCCTGCTGCTGTACCTGACCGTAGGTCGCGTTGTACTCACCGCGCAGCGTTGAAACGGTCTGTGCGACCGCCCCGGCTTTCTCGTCGGCGATAACCGTTGCCTGCTCACTTGCGCGCGAGAGCAGTCGGCTACCACTATCGCCCTGCACTTGAGCCTCAATCGTCGCCATACGCGAGGCTGCGGCGTAGCGGTTTGGCAGATCGGCGAGCGTGTCCTCGGTGTTCTTCACCCGCGCCGCAACGAGCGGCAGAGCAGCGTCCCCCCTCCCGGCTTTGATTTCGCCGTCGTTTGCCGGACGGATCGATGCGTGCCGCCACGACAACACCTTCTGTGGGCGCGGTCGTCCGAAGCCATCCCAGCTTTGCATGGCGTGGAAGTTCTGTGCTGTGTCCTTTGGCTTCTGGAAAAGCAGGGTCCATCGCCGGTTGCCCATCTTGGTCGCGCTGATGTCGCCAGCCTGATCCGCAGTGCCCGCGAAGTCGAGGTTGTATCCCCCGCCGAGCGTGAGCCCAGAACCTTCCCACCTTCCGGCGACGAGGTCCGCCTCGGCGGTGAACACGTACCACCCCGCCTCCTTGCACGCGGCCAGGACCTGATAGTGCCCGATATTGATGTCCGGCGCCGTCTGGTTCGTCGACATATAATACGGGCTGTCCAGCCGCGTTGTATCGATCCCCCGACCCACCGATAGGTTGGCAGGTCCGTTCCAGTCGAGCCACCCGGAGGCCAGCCGCTGACCGTCAGGCCAAATAGCATAGGCCGGGTTCGCGCTCAGATAGACGCCGCCCGCTGCCGCCGCTGCCTCAAGCTTGGTAGCGCGGCTCGCAAAGCTGGTCTGGCCATCCGACAGACCGGTGATCCGGTCATTGTAGTTGGTGAGTGTGCCGTTAACGCCGGTAAAGCGGGTGTCGACGCTGATCGACAGGTCGGACACCGCTTTCTTCGCGTCCGACGCCGTGATCGCAACCTGATCGATGCGGCCGTTCGTCGCGACATCGCCCGCCTTGTAATCGGCGATGACGCTGTCGACTCTGCGACCGATGGCGCCCTCTCGGCTAACCGCAGTTTCGTCGACGCGCTTGATCTCAGAGCGAACGTAGGTGTCGTCGTACCCGCCCGACGCCGCCACGCTGTCGATGCGAATATTGATTTTGGCGTCGCTGTCATTGAGCAGCGCGACGGCATCGGCGAGAGCGTTGTCTGCCGCCTGTTTGGTCGCGGTGATGCGGTCGCCGGCTGCGCCGATCGCAGTATTTGCGTCCGCGATCCCCCGGTCCGCGGATGCTTTTGCCTGGTCCACCCGTGCATTGACGTCGAGCACGGCCTGATTGATCGCGGGAATGGTCGTGCCGTTGATGAAACCGAGCTGTTCCTTGGCTGCGGCAATCTGCCGATCGAACTCGCTGATTTGGTTGATCGCGCCCCCAACCGTGCCCGGGCCAAACGGGCTGTTCGGATCCGCACTGTTCGTCGCGTCGTCAGCAGGCTTGCCTTCGCCCGTCACGCCGTTCCAGAACGCGGTCGTGGCGGCTTCGTCGATCGCAAGGATCAGCGGGTTGTTGCCGCGGTCGTAGACGATCGGCTCGGCGCCCTGGACCGGAAGGGAGTCGTCAGCGTCCCACTGATAGAAAGCGGGGGTCTCGAAGGTCAGCACCATGTTGCAGGTGCCTCCCTGGCCGAGCTCCTGCTCCTTCACGCGGAACAAGCCGCGCTTGAACCCGAGTGGCGCGAAGGTGAACGGCAGGACGTCGCCGACCGTGTATTTCCACGCGCGGATATCGAACGGGGCGGCGAACTGGCGGGCGTATTGCCGGCGCTGCAGCACCTGCTTGGCAACCCGCTGCGCGTGGCTCGGGCTCTCGACGACGCCGAGGTCGAGCGAGAGATACCGATCCTGCCCGTCGGGACTCGGGAGACGCACCTCTGGATAGTCGATCAACTGGTAGAGCGAGGCCGACGTCGCATCGACGTAGCGCCCGCGCACCACGTTAGGCGTGGTTTCGAGCGAAGGGTCAGGATCCCAAGTGAACGCACCGACCACGTCGTCATCGTTCAACCCGTCATCGACCGCCGCCGCCGCCAGATCGTTATGCGAGATCGAGAGCGACAGCTTGCCGCCGGTATCCCGGAAACGCCCGCAGCACGCCGTGCACAGCATATCGAGGACGGTCTTGTGATCGTCACCTTCGGAGATCACACCAGCGCCGTGGTAGCGGGGCTCGTTGCCGCCCGCTGCCCGGTTGACGAGCTCGTCGGCAAGGTTCGCCGCGACCTGGAACGACGGCAAGCTGATGCGCCGCATCGGAACGCCCGCGCCGGTCGCCAGCTTCATCACGCCGCTGACCGGGTTGCGAATCCGCCAGCCGAGTATGACGCGCAGGATCTGGAGCGGCAGGTTCTCGCCAATTACGACACCGTCGTCGGTCTTGAAGCGCCAAGTCGATTGGTCGTCCGCGCGCATCGGGCCGGTCCCGCCCGGCACGGTGCTGTCGCGCCGCGGATCGTACAGCTTGGCACCGCGGCCGATGACGGTGATCCTGCTGGGGATGCCGCTCGAGAACGGGCTCTCGGCCTTCTTGCTGTTGCCGGTGACCTTGAAGCGGAAACGCGCATACGCGCAGCCCGTCAGGCGCGCGCTGTTGCGGTTCCACTGGCCGAACGTAAAGGCGTTCTGCGGCGTACCCTCGAGCACGAGGTTCGGGATTGAGAAATAGCCGTTGTATTTGGCAACGACGCCGGTCGTCGCTGACCACGCCATCTCGGTATCGAACCAGATCTCCTCAAGCCCGTCGATCGCATGGCTGGCGAATGCGACGATCCAGTCGCAGATCTCCTGATCCTTGCCCGACCACTCTTCATAACGGACGTCGACCGGCATCGCGGTCTGACCCAGTACCGTTTTGCGGAAAGTGCGAGGGTCGATGCTCGCGGTCAGCCGATCCGTCTGTGACGCGGTGACCTTGGGGCCCTTCTGGAGAAGGCTCGCCGCAAGCGTCAGGCCGCCCGATGCAAGGAACAACGTGCCGGTCGAGACACCAGCGACGGTCAGTGATCCCGCAAGCCCGCCGAGCGCGACCGCTCCGACGCCGGTCGCGATCAGCGCGACAGCGCCTACGGCCAGCGCGGCGAATTTGAGTGCCTTGGCCAACCGTCAGACTCCGAACCGAACGTGCCAGGCGCGCGGGGCACCCCAGCGTGCGCGATCGATCCTGATCAGGCCCTCACGGTCCCCCTCGGAGCCTACCGCTACGAGGAACGGGCCAAGGCAGATGCCAAGCAGCCCGTCGGACATGATGATGTCACCGCGGTGCGCGAGCGACGGATCAACCGTTTCGAACTTGCCGCTGAGGGTAGACGCCAGGGTGCCCGCGCCGATCCGGCGCAGCGCGCGCACCGACCCGCGTGCCGTGGTGTAGCGGCCCCGGAACTCGGGCATTGGGTCGACGCCGGTCATGGCCTTCACCGCGCCAGCTGCAAACGTGCAGCAGTCGTGCTTACCCCATGCGAAGGGAAGCGTGCGAAGGGGTTCGAGATACGCGGCCAGCCGGGCCTCCCAGTCGGGTAGACGGTTCATAATCGACTCCCGTTCAGGATTTGCGGCTGGCGCCATTGGCGATCGCGATCGCGAGCTCGGCCGACCGGTCGCCCGGGTCGTAGCTCTGCTGATCGAGATAGGTTCGGTTCGAGGCCTGGCCGAAGAAGCCAAGGTACGATTCCACATCGAGGTTGATCGTCTGGCTGGTCTGGTCGCCGACGATCTTCGGCACCGACATATAGCCGGTGTAGAACGACCACAGCGCACCGATGAGGGTCAGCTGCCGCGGATCGAGCATCGCGCGCCACAGACGGCAATCCCGGCCCACATAGTTCGCTCGGTTGCCGATCTGGGTCATCAGTTCGTCGTCGACGCCAGCGAGGCCGGACAGCTGCAGCGACAGCGTGTCGGTACCGCCTTCACGTGCCTTGACCGCGCCAACGGAAACAACCCGCGGATCGACCGCGGTGAAAGTGAAGCCGTCGAGGTCCTCGTCGCCGGTGCCACTGAATGAATAGCTGTAGGGCGCGTTGGTAACGCGTATCGGGCCATCGGCGAGATCGAGAAAGCAGAACGTGACCGGCTTGCGCACGTCCGCCGATAGGGCGCCGTTCGCCGCGGTATCCGGGCGGCTGTCCATCAAAACGCCTCCTCGCAGTCGAACGAGACGGCGTATTTCTGCCCTATGCCGACCTTCCAGCCGTTCTTAGGGTCCGACATCGCCATGACGGAATAGGGGCGCTTGACCTCGATCGCCGCCTTGTCCGCTGGCACGATGCGGATGTACGGCTTCACCGAAAGCGTGGCGTTGCCGTCGGCGTCTGCCACGACCGCGGCATTCAGCATCAGCAGCTGGTCGCCGAGCGTGATGAACTGGCCGCGCTTGAGCTTGGGGCCCGCCGCGCCCCATCCGGACGTGACCAACGAGTGCCCGCCCTGATTAGCGCCCTTCACGCGGACGTCGAGCGCTCCGGCGATCTGATCCTTCTCGCAGGCGATGATCCGGAAGCTGTTCGCTACGCCGTCACAGTCGACAGCGAACGCGCGCCATTCGAGCACGCGGCCTTCACCGGTGATAGGGGGCAGGGTGACCTTGGCGAACCAACGAGGCGCAGCCGCCAGAATGGTGACACGCCGCTTGCCGGTGAACTCGCCCCGGTTGACCTGGCCGGGCTGATCGATCGTCCACTCGATATCGGAAGCGACGGGATCTGACGGGATATTGATCAACATCAGTCGAACGCTCCCGGCAGCTGCCCGCGATTGAGTTGCCGCATTGTCCGTGCGCTCGCGCCTGCCATGATCGGCTCCGCGGTCGCGCCGACGGTGCGCAGCGAGACACGCTCCATCTTGGCCTCGAACTCGGGCCCGGCGTTGACCGTAACGTTGGCGTCCAGCTGCATGCGTCGGTTCGCGCCGCCGCCGAACGCTGCCGCCGGCAGGCGAGGCGCGCGGAGGCTGGGGAGGGAAGGTGACCCACCGAGCGACCCGCCATCCGCGAACCGCGGCAACCGACGAGCATTGATCGCGGCCATTGCGCCTGCGCCGTAATGGTTGACCGCGGCTTCGTTCATGATGAACTCACGGTTGGACAGACGGACTGCACCACCCCCGGGGCCCTTCAACAGCGCAAGGATGCTGTCCGACCGGCCATGCCCCGGCCCGCTGATCAGCCCGCCGAGTGAGCCACCGTCCGCCCGACCCGGTATTCCGTCGAGGGATCCTCCGTCGGCGAAACCGAGGAACTTGCCGCCGAGCGTGCCGAGGATCGCTTTCTGGATAGCAATGCGGGCGAAGTCGGCAAGAACGCTCGACGTCATTTCGCCAAACGCGCCCTTCAGTTTCAGGACCTTGCCAATAGCCGAGGCCGCGCTGCTTTCGAGCGAGCCGAGCCCGTTGACCGCCACGCTCTGCAACGCTGCGTTCGTATCGCCGGTCGCGGACTTGAGGCGCTCGCGATATGCATCGAGTGGCGAAGCAGTCTGCTGAGCAAGCTGCCCGCGTTCCGCACCTTCCAGCGCTGGTAGGGCGCTAAGCGAGCGCTTCGCCGACATGACGGCGTCCGGATCCTTGGACGTGTCGCGAACGCGCTCGAGCGCCTGGCGGCGAAGGGTCTGCTCGGCCTCGAGGATCTGCTCGGCAATCCGCGCGCGCTCGCGCTCGGTCGGCGCCATGTCCTCGCTGATGCGGAGCAGTGCGACCCGCGATTCGAGGCTCTGACGGTCGACGTCGTACCGCTGCTCGATCACGCGCATGGCGCGGTCGGCCGCGGCGTTCTGCAGATCCTGCACCCGGGTTTGTTCGCTCAGCGAGCGCAGATTGTCGGCGCGAGCCTTCGACAGGCCCTTCTCCTGCTGCAGGTCGATCTTCTGCTTGCGGCTGTCGGCGTCGGCATTGATGCTCGCGACCAGTTCGGCGTCGCGCTGCTCTTGCGTCTGCGCCGATTTGCGCGTTGCCGTGGTGAGCCGCTGCCGCGCCGCCTGCTCCTCCTGGCCATAGGAGATGTCGTCGCTGAGGACCTTCTGCCGCGCGCGCTCGGCGCGATCGTCGACCGTTTGCTGGCTCGTGCCCTTCTTGCCGAAGGCGACGTGAAACACCTTCTGATCGCGCTCGTCGATCAACTGGCGGATCGCAACGCCTTCCTTGGCGAACGCCTGCCGGATCGATGAAACGCTGATGCCGGGACCGTAGGCGACGTCGATCGCCTGGCCGCGCTCGTGATCACTGGTACCGGGCTTGGCGACCGGTCCAGCATGCCGCCCGGCGAGCTTGTCGGCATACAGCTGCGCCTGCCGCTCGGTCGAGCGTAGACCGCTGGTGACCCGCCCGCCGATACCGGCAACGATGCTGGTCGCCTCGGCAACGTTGACGTTGCGGCCGATCTGATTGTTGTTCGGCTTCACGTTGGCGGCGCGCAGCTTCTCCGTCGCCAACTCGGTCGCTGCCTTTTTCTGGGCTTCAAGTTCGCGCAGGCGCTTGACCGATTCCGCACCGATGACCTGGCCAAGCCGGGCTTGCGTGCGAAGCTCGTTCTTCAACGCATTGATCTTGTCGTCGACTCCCTTGGTTGCCGATCGCACCGGATCTAGCGAGATCGCGGCGCGCTCCGCGGCGATGTCGACCCGGGTGACGTTGAGCTGCCGTTCGGAATCGGTCACCGCCTTCTCGGCTGCCGCGCGCTGCTTCTTCAGGTCAGCAACGCGGGCGAGGGCGGCATTGATGACGGCACCGCCACCGCGCGCATCGCTGGTAGTGGCCAGCGTGTTGAACATGGCCTCAGCGTCGGCGAGGCGCGCGACTGTCGTCTGGCGGATCGCCAACGCCTCGTCGCGCTTTCCCTTGGCAGCGATGTTGGCGCGCTCGGCTGCCGACTTCTCGCTATCGGCCGTTTGCCGCAACGCCTTGTCCTGATCGCGCAGCGCGATGGTTAGGCCTTCGACCGATCCGGCGAACCGTGCTTTCGCGCGCGCGGTCACGTCGCTCTCGATCGCGTCCTTCTTGATCTTGTCGAGGGCTTCGTCCTCGGCGTTGCCGAACTCGAACATGCCCTTGGTCAGCGGGCCGAGCACCAGCAAGGCAGCAGTGATGGCCAGCCCCCACGGCCCGATCATGAATCGCGCGAAGGATCCGGCTTTGCCTTCAAGGTTCGAGAACTGCCCGGCGACCTGGCCGCCCTGGATCGCGATCACCTGGAACGCGTTCGCGCCCATGCTCAACTGGGTAAAAGTGTCCTGCACCTGATAGGACAGGCCCTGCATCGCCGCGCGCTGCGCGCCGGACTGCGCCGTGACCTTCTTCTGACCTTCGCCGAACAAGCGAGACGCCGCGCCTGCTTGCTGAAGCTCGATTTCGACCCGCTCGAGCGCGCCGGCTTCGCGGGTCAGTTCCTGCGCATGCCGCTCGGACTCGAGTGCTGCCGCGCGCGCCGCCTGGATATAAAGGCGGGTCTGCTCGGTCAGGACACCTTCGCCTTGCGCGGCGCGTTCCGAGGCGTCCGCGATCAGGCGGGTGGCAATCGCCTGTTGCTGCGCCGCCGCCGCCGCGGCGCGGGCATCGGCAGCACCGATGTTAAGGCCGCCGGTGACCGTTGGCGCTACGATCGCCTTAGCCGCCAGCTTCTGCACGTTGCTGAAGCTCGCCTCGAACGACCGTTCAGCCTTCGTCGCGGCATCCTGCGCGAGATCGGCGAACGCGCCGAAGCGCTTGCCCATGCTGCCGATCGAACTTTCGACGTTGTCCGCCATCTTGGCGGCACGCTTCTCGAACCGGTCGAGCGGCTTCTCACCCTCGGCGAGGTTCCGGCGAAGCAATTCGGTCGCGGCGTCGACCTGCAACAGCAGGCGTTCGGTCTGATCAGCCATGGACGCCTCCTGTTATGACGGGGTCGGGGGATTGGCGCGCTCGAACGCCTTCATCGCGGTCCAGAACTCGACCGGCGTGCAGCGCCAGAAGTCGGCAGGCCGCCATCCCAACAGGACGACGGCCGTGCCCATCAGCCGTCGACGAGGGCTTTCTCCGTCGTCGTCGTAATCATCGACGGCTTCAGTTCCCCCGCGGTGGTGTATCCGCCGGTCACCGCCATCGACAGCATGCCTCCGATGGTTACCATCGCCTCGTGAACGCCGTCGTCGCTGTCCATGATCAAACGGGCGATCCGCTTATCATTCGCGCCGGCGACGCCCTTGTTGTCGGTTTCACGGCCCCAAGCGCGGACGCATGCTCCAACGATCTGGGCAGTCTCCGACATCTTGAGCTTGCCCGCGACGGCTGCGCGGGCAAGGTCGACCAGTCCGCGATCAAGCGTCTCCTCAATTTCCGAGACGGCTTCGAAGGTAGGCCGCAGGACCATCCTTGTACCGTCGAGCGTCAGGGCTAGTTCGCCCCGATCTTCGATCGCCGGCGCGGCGGTGTCGAGATCGCTCACTGTGCGACGATCTCTTCGACCGTATCCGCTGGCAGCGCATACAACTTGGCGATCGCGCCGATGGCGTCCGGGTCCGCTGCGATGTCGCAAGCGAGCTCGTTCATCGCAGGCGCATCCTTGCCGAGGAAGGGCGCGAGGGCGCGCGCGGCAAGCGACGGGCCTGCGCTGAGCAGCGCCTGCACTTCACGCTCCCCGTGGCCGGTCGAGGCGAGAAGCTGGGCATCCAGATCCGTCGGCTTGCTGGTTCGATAATCTGTGCCGTTGATCTTGATCATCGGTGTGATCCTTATGCGAGGGCGGGAGGCGCGCGCTTACGAGAGCGCGTCGACGGTCGGCTGCGATGCAGGTTGCAGCGTCAGCGGCGACTTGACGCTCGTGCCCTGGTCGAGGCCGGTGCTGTCGATCGAGGTGTACATCGAGCACTCGAACACGATGTCGCCGGTCGCGAACGGCTTCTTGCGGATCTGATAGATTTCGGCAGCGTTCGATTTGTCGAGCGTTTCCATCCGGGTGTAGCCGTTAGCGTCCGGCAGATCCGGCGTCAGGTCCTGCTTGATCGTGATCGTGCGCAGGCCCGGCGACTGGGTGTCGACGCCTTCCTGATCCTTCGTCGCGTTCGACGAGAACGCCTTGCCGCGATCGATGCTGAGATTGCCCTGACCGGCGGGCTGGTTGAACGTGCCAGCCGTCGAGGACTGGACGAACAGGCGGTAATCGCTGCCGAGTTTCTTCGCCATGGTGGTTCTCCTGTAAATGCGCGCGGGCGGGGCGCGGCGGGTAGATTACGGGTGGTGGGGGAGTGCTACGGCGCGATCGCGAGCACGGTGAAACTGGTTATGCCGCTGTAGGTCGAGCCGTCCTCGCTCAGTACGGCGTCGTCGTCCTCGAACTCAAAGGCGAGGACCCAGCCCTCCTGCTCGAAGTTCTGACCGTCGAGTGCATTCTCGATCTGCTCCTGTAGGGTGAGCAGCGGCGCGCGCTCCTCGGCCTCGACGATCGTCACGATCGAGATCGTCACACGGCGATCGGCGTCGGCGTCCTTGGTCGGCAAACGCGAGCTTTTCATATCACCGATGATGACCAGGGGTGTCGGCGCGTTTTCCGGCGCGTCCTGGTAGACCCCGGCGTCGGTGATCGCGCTGCTGAGTGCCAGGAATGCAGCGGCCTCAACCATTGCTTTTGCGTTACTCATCGGAACCTCCCGCGATGCGGCCGAGCGACCGGGTAAGGATGCCACGCAGATTGGCATTCAGGGTGCTGCGAAGCTCAGGGAAGCGCCCGGTGATGAAGCGTTTGCCCTGCTTGAATTTGACCTTCATCGGGTAGCGCTTGGTCAGGCTGCCGCCGGCCTTGCCGGTCGGGTTCGACCGGCGCCGCTGTACCTGCACCGTTTGCGCGCGCCGCCCGAGATCCTGAATGCGACCGTAGAACAGGTTCTGCTTGCCGCGCCGGCCGCCGAGCAATCCGACCTGAAGCCGCAAAGACTTCGGCAGCACCTTGCTGTCGATCCCAGCGCGGAGCGCGCCGGTCTTGCTCGGTGCCTTCGCCTGGATCGCCTGTTTGATCTGGCGCCCGGTTACGTTCAGTTCGACGATGATCTCGCCGCGGACCGCATCCGGCGTGCGCCGCAGCAGCCGCTTGAAGCGACCGATGCCGCGGAGTTTCGAGCGCGCCATCAGCCCAGCGCTCCGCTCTCGCAGGTCATCACGTTCGACTGACCGTCGGTGCAAGGCGGGGCGGTTTTGATATTCAACGCGATGCCCTGCCACACTAACCGGTGCTTGGGCGTCAGCCCCAGCCGCTTGCGGATCGTGACGCGGTAGATCTGCGTCGCTCGCTCGACGCCAAGGCTGAGCGCTTCGCCGCCCCGCAGCGGATATACCTCGGCTGGCACGTTGGCCGCGACGTCGCGCCAGGCTGCTTCACCTGCCGGCGGTTTGCGACCACCTTTGCCGTTGTCGACCACGTTGGGTTCCTGAATTGTTACCTTATGCTTGAGGCGGCTGGCCAGCCCGAGCCCAGCCATCAGCACACCCACTTGCGGGGAACGGGGTTGAGCAGGAACGAGACGGTGAAAGGAAGCTCGTAGCTTTGCGAACCAACGGCGACCGGCTCGCGCTTGTCGAACCAGTGACCAATGAGCAGCAGGACGGCGACCTTGAACACGTCGTTGTCAGGATCGTCCGAACTCAGATTGATCGGCCGGCCCACCTCGTTACGAACGGCGCGGATAGCGGCGGGAATGAGCAGGCTGAGGTAGCTATCCTCCGAGGCGTCGGTCCGATCGAGCCGGACCTGTGCGCGGACCTCCTCGATCGGAAGGCCGCGGTCAGCCTGTGCCGCCTCCAGGG
>Ga0265798_10001204_pt1 | contig 40911 bp, 27 predicted proteins | sample P3T30metagenome_FD_192430 | JGI IMG/M metagenome (GOLD analysis project Ga0265798, IMG submission 192430) | Plant litter microbial communities from East Loma Ridge, Irvine, California - P3 T30 | ecosystem: Environmental > Terrestrial > Plant litter > Unclassified | place: USA: California... | reverse complement strand
AGATAATTATTAAGATTATGCATTTAGCACAATCGATTATGCATTTACCTCATTTTTTGAGGCATTGGTTATTCACTATCCAAACTATAAAGATCACAAATTGAACTGCGTAGGTTCCGTAGGTTACAGCTTCCGCGATATTTTAAGTATTGTAGCTGATAGATACGAAATGGGCGTTGGAAAAATCATCCGCTCTCCTATAGATGATTTAGTGCATTATCACTTAGAACTAGCTCCAAAAAAATAGTTTGGAGTTGGGAGTCTTAAGTCATTCTTTATAAACCAAATAAGCCAGATTTGAAATCTCAAATCTGGCTTATTTGTTAAAAGCGCTCTATTCACACTTTGTCTTTCAACTTTTAACTTTTAACTTTTAACTTAAAAAGATATCTCTTTCCCAAAAAGTTTAGCGTACTTTCTTTTATCAAAACGATACAAAGTGGCAGCTCGGTAAGAAACTCCTTTTTGTTTTTCATCCAATTCCTTCAACACACCAAAACTTACAATTTTCTTCCTGAAATTTCTTTTATCAAGCTTTTTACCCAATACCAACTCATAAACATGCTGCAATTGCGTTAAGGTAAACTTCTCTGGCAAAAGCTCGAAAGCAATTGGTTGATGTTTAATTCTCCTCTTTATTTTTTCTAAACCTTTATCATAGATCTTTTGGTGATCGAAAGCTAGTTTTGGCAAATCGGTAATAGGCAACCAGTTTGCCCTTTTGGCATAAGTGCTGATGGGACGAAGTTCTTTATCGCCACCCAAACGGATCAAAGCATAATAAGCCAAAGTAATTACCCTACCCTGCGGGTGCCTATTAGGATCGCCAAAAGCATAATATTGCTCCATATAAATGCCACGGAGACCTGTAAGTTCATATAAAATTCTAGAGGCTGATTGATCTAAACTTTCATCGGCACCAACAATGTTACCGGGCAGTGCCCACCAATCTTTAAATGGTTCTTCATTCCTTTCAATGAGAAGGATTTTTAATTCCTTTCCATCAAATCCAAACAAAACGCAATCTATCGAGAATACTGAATCTAAATGAGGTAAAATTTGTTCCAAGGTAAAATTTAGTTATTTTAAGCAGATAAAGGTATGACTTTCAATATTAAGTAAAAAAAATAAAAAAAATTACTTAGTGTAAAAATTACACACTATATTCGTATCATAGATGGAGCCAAATATTAAAAATATAGCTGTACTTACTTCTGGTGGCGATGCCCCAGGAATGAATGCCGCAATCAGAGCTGTTGTTCGTACCGGAATTTACCATGGCATTAATATGTTTGGTGTTATGCAAGGTTACCAGGGACTTATCACAGACAACATAAAACCAATGGACGCCCGATCTGTAAGTAATATTTTACACTTAGGGGGAACCATATTAAAAACTGCACGCTGTTTAGAGTTTAAAACAGAAGAAGGACAACAAACTGCTTACCAAAACTTAAAGAAAAATAACATTGATGGTTTAGTGGTGATCGGCGGAGATGGAACCTTTACCGGCGCAAAACGTTTTTCGGAAACTTTTGGCGTTAAGGTAATCGGAATTCCCGGAACAATTGATAACGACCTGGTTGGATCTGACTTTACTTTAGGTTACGATACCGCGATCAATACCGTAATTGAAGCGATAGATAAAATCAGAGATACTGCAGATGCACATGACCGTTTGTTTTTTATTGAAGTAATGGGAAGAGATTCTGGTTGTATTGCACTTAGAAGTTCTATTGCAAGCGGTGCAGAAGCTGTTTTATTGCCAGAAAGAGCAACCAGTGTGGATGAACTGATTACCAAACTAGCTTTGGGTGCCGCAACTAAAAAATCATCCAGCATTGTAATAGTAGCTGAAGGACATAAACAAGGTGGTGCCTACGATATCGCAAAAAAGGTAAAGGAAACTTTCGATCATTACGATACTAAAGTAACCATCCTCGGGCACTTGCAAAGAGGTGGAAGCCCGAGCAGCTTCGATCGTATTTTAGGGAGCAGACTTGGCTTTGCAGCAGTAAATGCATTAATTGCTGGGGAAACGGAACAGATGGTAGGTTTACACGGTAATGCGATTAAGCTAACAAGTATTACAGAGGCATTAACAGCACACAGCTTTAAGCTCGAACCAGATCTAATGGAAATGACTGAAGTTTTATCTATATAATTATATGGTAGCAGTTGTTTACAGTGGATCGAGGACCGCATTTTGGAAATTAACACAAAATGGTCGAGTTGTAGCACACTGCAACACGACAGGAATAAATCCGACTTTTGTTGATCCTAAAATGATTTTGCAAATCCTGAACAAAAAAGTTGTTCTGGTAAACAACGCAGAAAATATTAAAAAGATTTATTTTTTCGCAGCAGGAGCTTCTTCTGCAGACCGGAAAGATGAACTTGCAGAGACTTTATCATCATTTTTTAGATACAGCAAAGTTTTGGTAGAAAATGATCTGTTTGGTGCGGCAAAGGCCGCTTGTTATGATCAGCCGGGCATAGTAGGCATGCTGGGAAGTGGTTCTAACGTTGCCTATTTCGATGGTAAAAAATTAATGAGTAATAACTTTGGCCTTGGATATATCCTGGGTGATGAAGGATCTTCAAATTATTTCGGAAAAATGCTGCTTAAAAGTTTTTTAAGTAAACAATTGCCAGAAGAACTGGAGGTTAAATTTATTAGAAACTTTAACCTGGATCGCCCTCAAATTTTAGAAAGAATATATAATAAACCACAGGCGAATGTGTTTTTGACTTCTTTTTTTGATTTTTTTACGCAAAACATAAAACACGAGTACATCCTCAAATTAATTGATGAGGGATTTGAACGATATTTCCAAACGTACATCTTACCCATGGTTATTAAATATCATGATGAGGATCTACATTTCGTTGGAAAGGTGGCTGCCGAATTGGAAGATCAGCTGCAAGTGGTTGCCGAAAGGCATAACCTTAAAATTAAGACCATTATTAAAGAACCAATACTAAATTTATTAAAACATTACACTAATTAACAAAAACAATGAGCAAAATTGGAATAAACGGCTTTGGCCGTATCGGCAGACTGGTTTTCAGAGCCGCATTAAAAAGAGGATTAGAAATTGTAGCAATTAACGATTTGATCGAGCCAGATTATATGGCTTATATGTTAAAATATGATACAACACACGGTAAATTCGATGGTACAATTGAAGTTGTAGATGGTAACTTAGTAGTTAATGGTAAAACCATTCGTGTAACTGCAGAAAGAAATCCTGCCGACTTGAAATGGGATGCAGTTGGTGTTGAAGTAGTAATTGAATCTACAGGTTTATTTTTAACCCGCGCTGATGCTGAAAAACACATCGCTGCTGGTGCTAAAAAAGTTGTTTTCTCTGCTCCGGCTAAAGATAGCGACATCCCTACTTACGTAATGGGTGTTAACCATGATAAATTAACAGCAGATCAAACTATTGTTTCTAATGCATCTTGTACTACAAACTGTTTAGCGCCAATCGCTAAAGTATTAAACGACAACTTCGGAATCGTTGAAGGTTTAATGAGTACTATTCACGCGGTAACTGCAACTCAAAAAACAGTAGATGGTCCTTCGGCTAAAGACTGGAGAGGCGGACGTGGTGGTTTCTCTAACATCATTCCTTCATCAACTGGTGCGGCAAAAGCAGTAGGTATGGTATTACCTGAATTAAAAGGTAAATTAACAGGCATGTCATTCCGCGTTCCTGTGGCTGATGTTTCTGTAGTTGATTTAACTGTTCGTTTAGAAAAAGCTGCAACTTACGAAGAAATTAAGGCTGCAATGAAAGCTGCTTCTGAAGGTGAGTTGAAAGGCGTATTGGCTTACACTGAAGATGAAGTGGTATCATCTGACTTTATTGGTGATGATCATGCTTCAATTTTCGATGCGAAAGCTGGTATTTCATTAAATGATAACTTCGTTAAAGTTGTTTCATGGTATGATAACGAGTGGGGATATTCATCTGCACTTGCTAAATTCGTAGAATACTACGCAAGTTTATAATATTAAATAGCCGTAAAGCTAAATAAAGTAGTTTAAAAGCGACAATGTCTTTGGCATTTGTCGCTTTTTCTTTTTAAACAGAAATTTCACTAATAAAAAGGTTTTAATTTATCAGCAGAAAAGCACAGAACACTCAAAATAATAATCCAAAAACATATATTATTAAATAAAATTCACTAAAAAACACTTAAGGACTACATTTAATGAACTGAAAGTTAATTTACCAACAAAAACCACCCCTATTATCCTCTTTTTTATTAAAATTTAACATTTACTTAACATATTTTCGATGTATATTCGCAACGCAGGGGTTTTAGGCGAGCATTTGCTTATAAAACACACCTCAAATAAAAAATGACAAAAAAAATATATAAAAATTTCATAGTGTATTTTTTACACTATCATTTTTTTTACTATATTTGTAGAGTAATAAACAAGACGATGTTTATTCGAATAAAAAAGATAAATCATTCTCCTGAAAAATAACATTTAGATGGAGGGTTAAAGACAAAGCCTGGCTCATAACAGGTTTATATTTGGTTAGAAAAAAAGGAGACGCTTGGATGAGGTCTCCTTTTTCTTTTTACAGGAATTTGAAAAATCGCAGATAAACGAAATTTTTGTGGGATAATTACAGACAAAAGCTTCAGCGCTTCATAACTCATTTTGATCAGTAGCAGCGAAGTTTAGCGTAATTACCCACAGTCGCTATTGGCAAGGCATTAAGCAATAGATTAAACTTTATTATTTCCTAATATCACCACAAACAAAAAAAGCCTTTCTTGCGAAAAGCTTTTAGTTTAAATCTAAACCGTCCCGAGTTTCAATTCTAACTTGAGTTAAAGTTACCTCATTGACTTACGAATACCAATGGCTGGTTTAATTTGTTCCTTATTACGTATAATTGTGTGAAAAATTGAGCATATGTTTTAATATTAACTATTGGATTTCAATTTCATTATGCATAAAGTAATAGCAGTTAATTTGTTTAGTTGCCATTCTACTTAACCAGATGAAGAGTTTCATTTTTGTTTCGTCGAAAGAAGTAATTGAGGTCCATACTTCAAGAAATATTTTTTCAAGTATGTCATCTGCTGCCTGCCGATCAGCCACTCGCTTCAGTACCATCCCATAAAGCGCGGCAGCGTAATCTTTATATAAACACCTAAATGCATCAGGATCGTGGCTTCTTAAACGTTCAAAGAAGATTTCCTGATCCGATAACCAAACACTTAACCCTGAATCTTCTTCTCGTTGCTTTAATTCGCTTAATGACACTTGCATAATTGATCGGTATAAAACCCTAACACTAAGAGAATTGCATTTGTTCTCTTTTAGAAAAATATATCGAACAACCAAACGGAATGCGAGTTGATTAAGTGAAATAGGCCGATTTAAATGTATCCAAATGAAACATCGATCAACAATTAATTCTCTATTTACGCTACCTTGATTTGGCCCTAAAAGATTCGATCTTGTTTCGTACATTTGCCTTGAGCATGAAAATTCTAGTTTACTTTTTAAGTTTTTCCATCCTGTTACTGTCTTGCATTACCTGCGAAGACCGTTTGGATAGTGCTCAAAATAATCAGGCTACAACGCAGGCAAAAGTATCAAAAAATCAAGCCGTACCAGACAATGACAACTGTTCTCCCCTCTGCACCTGCAACTGTTGTGGACAGCCGGTAGTTAGCGTTAACACTGATATTTCAATTTCCATTCTCAAATTTATAACTGCTGATAAAGTTAAATCAGGCTATCAAAGTAGAAAAGCAACGGATTTTAGCCGAAACATCTGGCAACCGCCAAAAGTGAATAAAAATTTCATCGGGTAACCGATTCAAATAGCGATCAGCCATCCTGATCTATTTATTCAATTCATAATATTCAGATGCAAAAAATAACATTATTGCTATGCACATTCTTATGTGTGGCAGGTGCCTACGCACAAAATAGTTTAAAAATATCAGTTAAAAATAAGGCAGATCTAACGGTACTTGCCAATGCAACCCTCCTGATCAAAGGCACAAACCTTTTATCAAAGACAGAGGCAGATGGTACTGCATTTTTCTCGAATGTTCCAAACGGCAACCAAACCATCCTGATCAGGAATGTGGGCTTCGAGGAACAGCTTTTAAAGCTAACCTTTCCTTTAACCGAGAACACTGTTTACGAGATTCTACTGGAACCGGCAGCAGATGAGCTCGAAGAGGTCATAGTCTCTTCTACCAGAACCAGCAGAACCATTCAAAACACCCCTACACGGGTAGAAACCATCGAACTGGAAGAGATTGATGAAAAAAGCAACATGCGCCCCGCCAATGTTTCGATGATCTTGCATGAAAGTACTGGGATTGCCGTTCAGCAAACATCCGCAACAAGTGCTAACGCAAGTATTAGAATTCAAGGCCTTGATGGCCGGTATACGCAATTACTAAAAGATGGCTATGCAAGCTTTGGGAATTTTGCCAGCGGCTTGAGTATTCTTGAAATCCCACCACTAGACCTTGCTCAAGTGGAAATTATCAAAGGCCCGTCATCTACTCTTTACGGCGCAGGTGCAATAGCCGGAGTGGTGAACTTTATTTCGAAAACACCCCGAGAGAAATCAGATTTTAATTTTATCCTCAATCAATCTAACGTTGGGCAAACCAATATTGGCGCTTTTAGCATGCAGCGAAAAGGAAAATTTGGTTATAGCATTTTGGCTTTAACCAATTTCCAAAAAGCTTACGATGTAGATAAAGATGATTTTACTGAATTGCCTAAAACCGATGATTTCACGCTTCACCCGAAGTTATTTTACTACCCAAATGAAAAGACTACATTAATCATAGGCAATGCCTTTACTAAAAGTAACCGGACGGGTGGTGATATTTTCGTAGTTAATGATGGAGCAGATGCTAATCACCGCTACTTCGAAAGTAATAAAAGTATCCGCAATACATCGACTTTAGATTTCGGCTATAAAGTAAACGAATCAGATTTATTAAAAATCAAAACCAGTTTCAATTACTTTAAGCGGGATATTGCAATTCCGGATTATACTTTTAACGGGACTAACTATAATGCATACACTGACATTAGCTACCTGAAGAACACCAATAACCAAAGCTTAATTTTCGGTTTAAACATGGTGTATGATAAATTTGCAGAGCAAAATCAGACACCTGGCCTGGCGAAAAATTTCACCACCAGAACAGCCGGACTTTACGCACAGCAAACCTGGGATATCTCTGATCGGTTTAAATTAGAAAGTGGCATTCGATTAGATCTGGTTAATTATTTTAATGCATTCTATCGAAACAATGAAGCCTTTGTACTTCCAAGAATCTCTGCCCTTTATAAAATAAATGATCACTGGAGCTCCAGAATTGGTGGTGGCTTAGGCTATAAAACACCTACCCTTTTCACTGAGCAAACTGAAACTTTTCAATATCAGAACCTGCTTCCGCTGAATAATGTGAAGGCAGAACACAGTTATGGAGGTACCGGAGATATCAATTATAAAACGGCTATTGGTGAAGACTGGCTGATTAGTTTCAACCAGATGTTCTTTTACACAAAGATTAATAACTCCACCATTCTGCTCCAGAGTCCCGATGGAACGTTTCATTTCGAAAATACTACAGCGCCAGTAAGAAGCATGGGCTTTGAAACAAACGCCAAAATTATTTTTAAGGAATATTTCAAGCTTTTTGCAGGTTATACTTTTACTGATGCAAAGGCTAAATATCTTCCTGTGATCCAGAATATCAGGCTCTTGCCAAAAAATAAATTAAATCTGGCTTTACTTTATGAGAAAGAGCGCAACTTCAAATTAGGTTTGGAGGGCTACTTTACCGACCGGCAATACCTTTACAATACGCAACGCACCAGCGCCTTCTGGGAATTTGGATTTATGGCAGAAAAGGTATTTGGAAAGATATCAGTCTTTATCAATGCTGAAAATTTCACTGATACGAGGCAGAGTCGCTACAAAAGTGTTGTAAATGGTTCGCATTTAAATCCAACCTTCGACGACATTTGGACGCACACAGAGGGCAGAACCTTCAATGGAGGGATTAAATTGAAGCTTTAAAAGATTTAGCAGAATATTTTCAGCTAACTATTGCATAAGAAAACTATTATTGTATCTTTGCACCCTCTCTGGAAGCTTCCACTCCAGGGTTTAAGAAAGCCTTTCAGTAATGGAAGGCTTTTCTTATTTAAAGTTATTTGCTTTTGAAGATGGTTACGGCCAGAGGTGGTAAAGTAATATTAATTGAATAATCCTGATTATTGTATCCTTCTTTATTCGGGATGATATCTCCTTTATTATTGATTCCACTTCCGTAGTAAACAATATCATCGGTATTAAAAATTTCTTTCCATTTGGTTTTAAATGGTACTCCGATGCGATAATCCTCCCGGACAACCGGAGTTAAGTTAATCGCAATTACTAAAGTATCTTTGGCTTTTGGTCCTTTTCTCATGAACACATAAACAGATTCGTTTGTGTTATCTGCATCAAGCCATTCAAAACCTTCATAGCTGAAATTAAAATGATAAAGTGCAGGTTCTTTTCGATATAAAAAGTTTAAAGCTTTAACCGTTTCCTGCATTCCTTTATGCCCTGGGTATTGAAGTAAATGCCAGTCTAATGATTGGGTAAAGTTCCATTCACTGGTATCGCCAAACTCGTTACCCATAAACAGCAACTTCGCTCCGGGATGTGTGAACATATAACCGTAAAGTGCACGAAGGTTGGCAAACTTCTGCCAGTCATCGCCTGGCATTTTGTATAACATTGGCGATTTTCCATGTACCACTTCATCATGAGAGAAAGGGAGCATAAAATTCTCGGTAAAAGCATAGGTCATGCTAAAGCTTAGCTGATGATGATGATGTTTCCGCGCCAGCGTATCAATTTTAAAATACTTTAAGGTATCATTCATCCAGCCCATCATCCATTTCATTCCGAAGCCTAAACCACCTGAATGTACGGGATGCGTTACTCCAGGATAAGTACTACTCTCTTCAGCAATGGTTTGCACGCCATCAAAATTGCCATAAACAGCCACATTCAGGTCTTGCAGAAACTGGATGGCTCCTAAATTTTCCATTCCGCCATATTCATTCGTTGCCGCATCTACATCCTCTCGGGAAAAATTGAAGTATAACATCGAAGCTACTGCATCAACCCTCAATCCATCGGCATGGTACTGATCCAACCAAAAAATAGCATTACTAATCAGGAATGAACGGACTTCATTCCGATCATAGTTAAAGATATATGATTTCCAATCCGGATGGAAGCCTTTGCGCATATCTGCATGTTCATAAAGGTGGGTTCCATCAAACTCATAAAGCCCGTGTCTATCACCCGGGAAATGTGAGGGCACCCAATCTAAAATTACAGCAATGTTTTCCTTATGTAAGGCATCAATCAAAAACATTAAATCCTGAGGTGATCCATAGCGGGAACTGGCACCAAAATATCCGGTAATCTGATAGCCCCAGCTTGGAAAATAAGGAAATTCCATTACCGGCATCAGCTCCACATGGGTAAAACCCATTTCTTTAACATAAGGCACTAACCTTTCGGCAACTTCTCTGGCATTTAATACGCGTTTTGGGTTTTCCGGATCACGCTCCCATGAACCCAAATGCAATTCATACACAGAAATCGGCTGATCAAGTGCATTAATCTTCGCTCTTTTTGCAAGCCAGGATTTGTCTTTCCATTCGTAATCTGTATCCCAGACTACGCTAGCCGTTTGCGGTGGATGTTCCCACTTCCGGGCATATGGATCGCCTTTTAAGTGTTCAGAATCATCGTATCCTTTAACAAAATATTTATACACTTCTCCCTTAGCAATGCCGGGTATAAATCCCTCCCAAATTCCAGACTTATCCTGTCTTTTGTAAAGTGGATGTGTAACCTTATCCCAATGATTAAAATTGCCAACTACCCCAACATTTTTCGCATTTGGTGCCCATACTGAAAAATATGTTCCACTCGTCTTATCAATGGTAATGAGGTGGGAACCCATTTTTTCATATAACCTGAAATGCTTTCCAACCGAAAAAAGATCAATATCATAATCTGTAAACAGGCTATATACCCAAACTGGCTTACTGATATCTATTGGACGTGCGGCTATAATTTTATTGGAAACTTTTTTTGCTGGCATAGTAATTAGGCTAGATGTAATTAGCCCCAAAAGCTAAACAGAATTTGGGGCTAAAAGATTTACAGACTTAAAATCTGTATATCGCTGAAGTTTTTGAGGCATTTGAAATGAAGCACATTTTGATCATCCATAACATAATCGGTTACTTCTTTATCATTAATAATGATCTTTTTCACCTGGAATTTTAAGCCCATTATCTGGCAGGCGTAAAACTCATAATTAGGGGTATAAAGTCCTTCTATTCTTTGGTTTACTTTTAATCCGTTTGCATCCGCTTTTACGGTAAACTTCTTTTCCAGATAAATATCCTGCTCGAAAGCAAAGGTATCTCCATGATCTTCGTACATGTAAGAGTTTACCTCATAATCGCTGCTGTAAATGTTCAGCGAAACTTCGGTAATCGCTTTTTCATCAACATACTGCATCACCGGATACTCTGGAATAACTGAGCCTGCCCTCACAAAAATAGGCATACTGTCGATTTTTGCTTCAATAGTGTATTCGTTTCCGCCTTCTAAAACTTCGTTGGTCCAGAAGTTATACCAGGTTCCTTTCGGGAGATAAACTTGTCTTGAAATTGCGCCTTGCTCTAAAACAGGACAGATCAATAATTTATCGCCATAACAAAATTCATCCTGACGGAAACTATTGCTGATATTCTCCTGCTCGAGCATTACTAATGGCCTCAATATCGGGAAGCCGTAACGGTGATGCTCCCAGAAAACAGAATACAGGTAAGGCATCAGGCGATACCTCAGCTCAATGAATTTACGGTTAATGTCTTCGAAAAATTCGCCGAAACTCCAGGGCTCCCGTTCTGCTGTATCACCGGCAGAGTGTGCACGCATAAATGGCGAAAAAGTTCCCAGCTGAATCCAACGGGTAAATAATTCACCATCTGGTTCACCACTAAAACCGCCAATATCTGTTCCGCAGAACGGCACGCCAGAAACTGATAGACGCTGGCACTGAATATTTCCAATTTTGAGGTGTTCCCATGTAGCGATGTTATCGCCTGTCCAAACGCTTGCATAACGCTGCATCCCCGAATAACCAGCTCTTGTAATGGTAAACGGACGTTTATTGCGCATTAATTTTTTCAACCCTTCATAGGTGGAGCGAACCATCTGCATACCATAAACATTATGTGCTTTCCGGTGAGAACCACGGTAGCCATCATAATTATGCCGAACATCATTCGGGAAAGTGCCCGAACCAAAAACAGCAGGTTCATTCATGTCATTCCAGAAGCCTGCAACGCCCATATCTACCAACTCTTCGTATAATTTACCCCACCACTTTCTTACTTTTGGGTTGGTAAAATCTGGAAACTGGCAGCGGCCTGGCCATACATGGCCTTCCATAAAATAATCATCACTTCTTCTGCAGAAGTATTTATTGTCTTTTCCTTCTTTAAATACCCAATAATCATCGTCTACTTTAATACCGGGATCGATCATTACTACCGTTTTAAATCCATCTGCAGCCAGTTCTTTAATCATTCTGCGTGGATCAGGAAAATATTTTTTGTTCCAGGTAAAGCAGCGGTAGCCATCCATGTAATCAATATCCAGATAGATGGCATCACAAGGAATTTTACGATCCCTGAACTGTTTGGCAATTTCTTTTACTTTGGTTTCGGGGTAGTAACTCCAGCGGCATTGCTGGTAACCGAGCGTCCACTTTGGTGGCATAGGGTGTGTTCCGGTAAGGCTGGCATACCGTTTTACCACATCCATAATGTGTGGCCCGTGAATATAATAATACTGTAATTCGCCGCCATCTGCCCAAAAACTTGTTTTGTTCACATCTTCGCCACCGAAATCAAAATAAGATTTAAAAGTATTATCAAAGAAAATACCGTAAGCGGCCTGATTATGTAATCCGATATAAAATGGGATTGTCCGGTAAAGCGGATCTTGATTCCAGCCGAAAGAATAGGCATCGGTATTCCAGTTTTCGAAACGGCGACCACGAAGGTTGAAGTTTCCGGATTTATCGCCTAAACCAAAGAAATTTTCTTCCGGATGGCATTTTTTTGTTGCATAAATATAGTAGCCACCAAAATCAACATTCTCTTCCCAATGCATCGAATTGGCTTCATCTACCATTACTAAATTGGTAATATTATCCGAAAAAGATATATGAAAATTTTCTTTTTCAATTTTACAGGTAATTGAATGTGTGGATATAGTATAGTGATCTTCATGCTCCTGCATTTTAAAAACAGAAACCTTTTGATCTACCTCCGGCACAGCATAAGAAAAATCATCCAGAAAAACGCCATGTGGGGCAAGCCGAACCCTGATAATATCATCGCTCACTACCCTGACTTCTACCCGCGCATCTCCATCTGAAAAATAAAAACGGTTTCCTTCTTTTTTTACCTTCTTTACGGCACCAAGATATTGCTTAACAATTGGCTTAACCGATATATCTACTGGATTATTTAAATGCTGTATTTCCTGCTCCTTATTGATCAGTTCATTTACCTCATTTGGCGTATCGTTTTGCTCTTCCATCCTTTATTTATTCAAAATTTATTTGTTTTAACTCTTAAACTTGGGATGTGCTTAAGAAAGTACTATTATACAAATATTTTATAGAAGGACTGTAGTAAATCATAAAAAAGGTATGCCACTTTTTATACATGAAATTGCTATTTTATGGAAAAACAAGCAGCGTTTATGCACAAAAAGACTGATTCATAGCTAGTTTTTGAGAGAAAATTAAAGGGGGTATATTTTGAAAATCCTTATAACAAAAATTAGTACCCTTTGATGTTTGGCGTGCTTAAAATCACCCGTAAGAAAATGATGTATTGAAATACAGATGATTAAAGTAAATGTCAATGGCGATGATATAAAACAATTTGCGCTATTACTTCAATTCCATTATGTAAACCTTTCCTTCTGCTGAATTTGATTGTACATTGATCACATATTTTTTACCCTCGTTTTTAAAGGCATATACGGCAAACGGTTCATCATCACCTAATGCAAATGTTCTTTTTTTGCCATTATATAAATTTTCTTTAAGTTTATTTTTGTCGCCCTCATTCGATGGGAACGGACCTTCATAAATGAGTGCAGCACCTAATTTCTCAATCCAACCATCAAATGTATCATCAAATAAAAGCTTGTTGAAAGGCTTATCATTTTGTTCCTGGAACGAAAGAAGTGCGAGTTTGCCTTTTGTAGGGTAAATTCCTGTTCCGGTGTAATTATTGATCTGCGCGTAATCGATTAGTTCTGAAATTCCATTTGTTGCATCGATGGCTGCTAACTCACCTGTTGGTACAAAAAACGGAAACGCGCCTATATTTTTGAGCTCCGGAACCTTCGCCCAAACAATGGTATCTGCAACTACAGCAGGATTGTTTTCTACAGCTCGTTCGCCGGAAAACATACTGGTATCTTGCTCACTTTCAGCGTTATCATTCTTTTGCTTACTATTACATGCAGCCAATGTCAAGCAGATGGCTAAAACGGTCAATACTTTTTTCATTTTACTTAGTTACCGGGTTAATTTAGTTTGATAGAATTTCAAACTAATCAAAAATAATGCCCTGATTTTAAAATCTAAAGGACATAAAAAACCCTCAATGCTTTCAAGGCACTGAGGGTAATAACAACCAACCAGGCATACTTATGGATTGAAAGAATAGGCGATATAATAAATTGCGCCCGCAGCCGGATTGCCATATGAAGTGATGTAATATTTGTTCATCACATTTGATCCGCCTAGTTTAATAGATGATTTTACAGAAGGGATCTGCAAACTCACCTGCGCATCCAGCGAACTGTAAGCCGGAACATCTCCAGAGGCAAATGACGAGTTCCAATAGAATTTATCCTGCCAGCGATAGTTTACGTTGAAGCCAAAATTTTTAATAATTTCCCTGTTGCCCACACCCAAATTAAACCGGATTTTTGGCGTATTAAAATCGTTAATATAATTTACTGGCAGATCACCGATCTGATTGTAGGAAACATTTCCGCTCATGGTCCATTTATTAATCAAATAATCGAGTCCTAAAGCTGCACCATAAGATGTTACTTCTCCTGTTGCATTAACCGGAATACCAAATTTGACAAAAGTTGGACTGGCAAGCGTACCGACGTTCTGATAAACATCAACTGCAGTGATAAAATCTTTATAAATATTATAATAACCATAGGCATCAACCAATAAATTAGGCATAATTAAACCCTTGTATCCCAATTCATAAGACTGAACACTTTCCGGGCGAACGCCTCTGCTATCTAATGTGTATTGTTGTAATAATGCAGGATTAGGTGTACCGGTAGCTGCTGATGACAGGAAAGCACGATAACTTACATCGGTGAACGGCCTGTTGGTATCTAGTTTATATTTACCAAAAATAATTTCGGGCAAACCCCCAATTAGGCGTTGAGATCCGCCACCAACAGAAAGATCAATATATTGATTTTGAGTAGTTGGATTACGATAACCGGTTTGGTAAGATGCCCTGATGTTATTGTTCTTCGCCACTGTAAAAACTCCGGTAACCCTTGGTGTAAAACGGCCTTCAAAGTTCTGGCTTTTATCATACCTGCCGGCGAAAGTAATTTTTACTTTATCGTTAAACAGTTTCTTGCCTATCTGGGCGAATGCACCATACTCATCAATATCAATCGATTCGTTTAAGTCGTTAAAGATTGTTCCGGCAGAATTAAGATCATATAACCGATAGGAGGCACCCACCTGAAACTCCACTACGTTATTGAAGGCGTTGGTAAAATTATACATTCCTTCGTAGTGGTAGAGGTTAGATTTGTCGTCGAATTTCGCTCCATAAACACTTTTTGTCGGGTCCTGGGCATTGATAGATGTGGAGCTGATGGTGTTATTTAAGATTGCATTTTTGGCAGCTTCAAATTGAGGCGTACCTGGAACAAAACGGCCTTGATTGGCCACTCCCCTTGCCAGCACATGTGCTGCGGCATCAGTTTGACCAGCAGCCCTGGCCCCTACATAATTACCAATATATTGCGGAAACCAGGTAGTTGAAGGTTTGGAAACCTCATTGATATAACTCCCCAGGATGGATGAAATATAAGAATCACCGGAACGCTCCTGTGTAGTATAGCCTTTTAAGTAAAAATCCTGACCTTTTAATTCTACCTTATATTGGCCGATATTAAAATTCCGCAGCGAATAACGATCTGATCCTGTATAAACTGAAGTACCTGTTCCCCAATTGGCTTGTGCTACTGCCTGGATGGTGTTGGTAAAATTGTAATAAACCGCCCCCGATGCTTTGAGCGATTTGGTATTATAATCCACAAGATTTTCTTCATTGTAACCTGTTCTGGATACATTTTGATCAGGGATCAAATTCGCTTTTAAGCCTACATAAAACGGAAGATAATTTTGCACAGCCGGCCTTAAGGCAGCAGGTAGCCCAGCTAAGAAGCCTGCTTGTTGTGGGCCAGTTGGAATTGAAGCACCGAAAGCTCCATCCATTAATGCTTTAATATTCGGAATTACACCACCTGAGCCTGCATTTATACCTGCAATCGTTGCATTTTGGACACTCAAGGCAACGTTGCGCATATTCTGACTCACCTCATCACCATAAGAATTGATCCCATCATAATTGGTATCACTATTGCGATCGCCACTTTTTGCCGTTCTGGAGTTACGATCAAAATTAGAAAAATTGTTTCCTATCCAGTCTTTGGCCTGTAAAAAAGAGAATGCTGCTTTTACCCCAAATTTATTATTCCATGATTTTGCTACCCGGACATCGAGCTGATTAAACTGCTGTACGCTACTATTATCTTCATTTACATGATTTATCCCTGTTTTGAATTGAAAACTCGGACCCTGATATTTAAAAGGATCTTTGGAGGTCATCAATAATGTTCCATTAATACCACCGGCACCGTACAATGCAGAAGATGCACCAGGTAAAAGCTCCACATTATCCACATCCAATTCTGTAATCCCTACAATATTACCAACCGAAAAATTAAGCCCTGGTGCCTGATTATCCATTCCATCGATATATTGATTAAAGCGCGTGTTTCCATTGGAGTTGAAACCACGGGTATTGATCGATTTAAAAGTTAAGCTTTGTGTGCTGGTTTCCACCCCTTTCATATTATTTAGCGCATCGTAAAAAGATGGTGCGGCAATATCTCTGATCGTGGCGGCACTCATCCGCTCGATGGAAACCGGAGATTCCAAAATACGTTCTGGTGTTCTGGATGCAGAGATTACTACATCGCCACCTAGCACTACTGCCGTTTCAAGTTCCAGAATGATCCCGGAAGTATTGCTCGTAATTTGCTGCTCTACAGAACCATACCCTACATAAGAGGCAACCAGGGTAAAAGGTAGCTTTGCGGTGGTGGAAAAACTAAATGTACCATTTGCAGTAGAGGCGGTTCCGCCGGATTGACCTTTTATAACAAGGCTTACTCCAGCCAGCCCTTCTTTTGATTGCCTGTCTTTAACGGCCCCACTTACCGTAATGCTTTGTGCCTGTACCGCTGAATGAATGGCGCATACAAATAATAACACATAGAAGACCTGTGTATAAATTCTACTCATAAACGATTATAATTTGGTTGTTTGTATTATTAGTTAAATAAACTTAAACTCTTTTTCCGAATAAAACAAATTATGTAAGCATAATAATTCAGTATTGGATTTATAATTTTGATTGACATTCAGTTTGTTGTATTTTGCAATCATTATAAATCATCAGTTACTTTAACATCGTAATTCTGAGATTTCTGCTAACCATGATGAACAAATTAAAAGCGCTATTCTGCATTATCATACCAATAGGCCTGGCTTTCCTTTTCAATACCAAAATTGGAAGTGCTCCGCCGGTTCTCAAATTTTTGAATCCATTTATGGGTTTCTGGCAAAATGCCGAAAATAACCACTTCATGTTTAACCATAAGGTGAAAATTAAAGGTGCAATTGATAATATTGAAATTGTTTTTGACGACAAAATGATCCCGCATATTTTTGCTCAGAATGATCACGATCTTTATTTGGCACAAGGCTATGTCACTGCCATGCATCGCCTTTGGCAAATGGATTTTCAAACGCGTTTTGCCGCCGGTAGAATCAGTGAAGTAGTGGTTTCTGAACCTGCTCGGGAAAGTGATCGCTATCAGCGGAGAATGGGCATGGTTTATGGCGCAGAAAAATCACTGAAAGGCATGATGGTCGACCCCAAATCAAAGGAAATGCTTTTGGCCTACACCGAAGGGATTAATGCTTACATCAAAACGTTATCACATTCCAACTATCCGATTGAATATAAAATACTCGATTTTAAGCCTGAGAATTGGACGCCTTTAAAATGTGCTTTGTTATTGAAACAAATGTCGGCTGTGTTAGCCATGGGTTCTGATGAGTTTTACATGACTAACATCTTAAAAAAGTTTGGTCCTGAAATTACCAAGGATTTGTTCCCGGATTATCCCTATAAAGAAGACCCCATTATCCCGGTAGGTACAAAATGGAACTTTTCGCCGCTGCCAATTCCCAAAACACCAGAAAGTTTTATTGCCGCTCAAACCGGAGACGTTCGAACGAAAGAAAAAGTAGAAGGTATAGGGAGCAATAACTGGGCATTATCAGGAAGCAAAACTGCAACCGGATTTCCAATTTTGGCCAACGATCCTCATTTAGAGTTAAGTCTACCATCCATTTGGTACCAGATTCAGTTACACGCGCCGGGCATCAATACCTATGGCGTTTCCCTTCCTGGCGCGCCTGGAGTTATTATTGGTTTTAACCAGAAAATTGCCTGGGGCGTAACCAATGTTGCTGCGGATGTACTGGATTTTTATCAGGTGAAATTTAAAGATAGTTCACACCATGAATATTGGTATAACAACAAGTGGAATAAAACTACTAAGCGGCTGGAGGTCATTAAGATCCGCGGAAGTAAAGACCTGATCGATACCGTATTTTACACACACCAGGGCCCGGTTGTTTATCTTCAAAAAGCCAACTTTGCAAAAGCCGGCAATGTTCCCGTAGGTGATGCCCTGCGTTGGATTGCCCACGATGAATCAAACGAACTCATGACTTTTTATTACCTGAACCGCGGCAAAAACTATGATGACTATAGAAAAGCATTAACTCATTATACCGCGCCTGCACAAAACTTCGTGTTTGCCAGCGTAGATAATGATATCGCCATTACGCCAAATGGCAAGTTTCCACTGAAATGGAAAAATCAGGGGAAATTTATTTTAGACGGAACAGACCCGGCATACGACTGGCACGGCTGGATTCCGGCAGCTCAAAATCCTACAGTAAAAAATCCACCAAGAGGTTTCGTCAGCTCTGCCAACCAATCTTCTACAGATCAAAGTTATCCCTATTATCTGAATTGGGAGTTTGCTCCCTACGAAAGAGGGAAAAGAATCAATGATCGCCTCGGCGCCATGAACAAGGCAACTATGGATAGCATCAGACGCATGCAGACTGATAATTACAGCATTCTGGCTCAAAACCTGCTGCCTAAGGTGATACCGATACTTAACACAGATCATTTAAATGCCACTCAGAAAGAAGCGTTGAGCTATCTGGCTAAATGGAACAAACGTTATGATGCTGACGAAATTGGCGCAAGTGTTTTTGAAATCTGGACGAAGCGACTGGCCTTTGATATCTGGGATGATGAATTTACAGTTAAAGGTGTACCGATGCGTTACCCATCGAGAGATCGTACGGTTGAAATGATTCTGAAAGAACCAACAGCAAGATGGTACGATAACGTAAATACTAGTCAGAAAGAAACACTTTCAGATCTGGTAACTGAAGCTTTTAAATATAGCTGCGATAGTTTGGAACGCAGATTCGGCCCAATTAATAAAGATTGGCGATGGTCTAACGTGAAACAAACCAATGTACCGCATCTGGCAAAAATACCAGGCTTTGGCTCGAAAGTATTGCAAATTGGCGGTGCGAAAAGCACCATCAACGCAATAAGCGAAACAAATGGCCCATCCTGGAGAATGGTGATTGAACTTGGTAAAAATCCAAAAGGCCATGGTGTTTATCCAGGCGGACAATCAGGAAATCCCGGAAGTAAATTTTATGATAACATGATCGATACCTGGGCCAGTGGTCAGCTTTACGACCTGCTTTATATGCAAACGCCGGATGATGAATCTGGTAAAATTATCTCTCGTTTAAAAATTTCTAAATAATAAAAATGGTTTTCATTGTTATCGCTATACTTTGTTTTCTCCTTCAAATGATTGCACCCTGGTGGGTAATCATCGTAGTGGCTTTTGCTACCTGCGGCATTATTGGTAAAACAGGCAAAATTGCTTTCTGGCAATCTTTCTTTGCAATCTTCTTATTGTGGATTGGCTACTCCTTATTTAAAAGTTTACCAAACGATAACTTGCTGGCAGGTCGCGTTGCAGTAATGACGGGCGTTAAAATCTGGTGGATTTTACTGCTGGTTACCGGATTAATTAGTGGTCTGGTTGCAGGAATTAGTGGCTATTGTGGTTATCATTTTAGAATGGCCATGCTGGCGAAAAAAACTGACGATAAAATAGCATAAGGCTTTGTACTTTTGCGGCGTGAATTTAATATCAAATAACATCTTTTCAATCAATGATGAAAAGGCCTTTCAGGCGCAGGCATTAGCTACTTTTAAACATCAGTCTGAGCACTGCCAGGTTTATAAGGAGTATATTCATCATTTGAAAATCGATGTAAACCAGGTATTTAATACTGAACAGATTCCTTTTCTTCCTATTGGTTTTTTTAAAACCCATTCGGTTTTAAGCAGCCAGGAACTTATTGAAATTACTTTTAGTAGTTCGGGTACAACAGGCATGGTTCAGAGTAGCCATCACATAACTGATGTTGGCCTTTATGAGCAAAGTTATCTGCGTGCTTTCGAACAATTCTATGGAAAGGTATCTGATTATTGCTTCCTGGCCTTACTGCCCTCCTATCAACAGCGATCGGGTTCTTCATTAATTTATATGGTTAATGATTTGATAGCGAAAAGTAGCCATCCACAAAGTGGATATTTTCTTTATAACCACGAAGATCTTTTCAATACCTTAACCGAACTAAAAAACAAACACCAGCCAACTGTTCTCATCGGCGTTACTTATGCGCTACTCGATTTTATCGAAAATTTCGACATCAATTTCCCTGAACTTATTGTAATGGAAACCGGCGGAATGAAGGGAAAACGAAAGGAAATGGTGCGGGAAGAACTTCATGAGCAACTTACTAATGGGTTTGGCGTGCCGGCCATCCATAGCGAATATGGCATGACGGAGCTACTTTCTCAGGCTTATTCTTTGGGAGAAGGGATTTTCCAATGTCCGGGTTGGATGAAAATACTCATTCGTGATACGAACGACCCTTTAACATTGATCCCTAATGGAAAAACCGGAGGCATTAACGTTATAGACCTTGCGAACATTAATTCATGTTCGTTTATAGCCACTCAGGATTTGGGCAGAATTAATATCGACGGAAATTTTGAAGTGCTGGGTCGGTTTGATAATGCGGATATTAGGGGCTGTAATTTATTGGTGCAGTAAATATGCTATTAAAAAATTATTGAGTGATTAAGCTTTTCAGGTGGGAAAAATTAATAAGTTAAATCTGACGATTCTTTCCAATCATGTACCAAATAAAATTTACCAAAACAATTCGCTGCTAAAAACGATTAGTAAATAACAAAACTTAGACTATGAAAAATATCTTTTTAGCAGCATTAATGGTTACGGGTTTATTTGTAGCCTCATGCAACGGAAAACAAGCAGATCAGGAAAATGCAGATCGCACCATGCCTTATACAGATACTAACAAAGTAGATTCCACTGCAACGGATACCACAGGAAAGTTGCTAGCCGATTCTATATCAAACACGCCAGCTGATGCCAAGCATTAAGCTTAATCGTATATTAACAAAAATGGCTCAATGAAAATTGAGCCATTTTTGTTAAACCTATATTTCTATCCCGCAATTAAGAGGAAGTAATTTTTCTTTCCTTTTTGCACCACGATGAATTTATTGTTGATCAAGTGATCACTATTAAAAATTTGAGCCATATCTGCTACTTTTTCTTTATTTACAGATACGCCACCACCCTGAATGGTTTTCTTGGCCTCTCCTTTTGAAGGGAAAATAGCCGACTTTTCTGCCAGTAGGCTTGCAGCATCAATGCCTGCATTTAATTCGGTAGCAGAAATCTTATATTGTGGAATTCCCTCAAAAATATCCAAAACCTGTTCTTCTGTTAATCCATTTAAAAAGGTTAGAGATCCATTTCCAAATAGAAATTCAGAGGTTTTAATAGCCGTTTCCAATGCTTCTGCAGAGTGTGTTTTAATGGTAATATCTTCAGCTAAAGCTTTCTGTAAAATACGCAAGTGAGGAGCGGCATTATGTTCTGCTTCTAAAGCTTCAATTTCCTGCTGTGTTTTTAGAGTAAAAATACGAATCCATTTTTTCACATCATCATCTGAAGCATTTAACCAAAACTGGTAGAATTTAAATGGAGATGTTTTTGCAGGATCCAACCAAACGGCGCCACTCTCCGTTTTACCGAATTTCGTTCCGTCTGCTTTTTTGATCAACTGTGTTGTAATCGCATAAGCAGTTCCGGCATCTTTTCTTCTGATGAGTTCGGTACCGGTTACAATATTTCCCCACTGATCTGATCCACCCATCTGAACCAGGCAGTTTTCATTTTTCCATAAGTGGTAAAAATCGTATCCCTGAATTAACTGGTAGCAAAACTCGGTAAACGACAGCCCAGAATCGCCCTCTAAACGCCTTTTAACACTATCTTTTGCCATCATGTAATTCACAGTAATGTGTTTACCCACATCCCTGATGAAAGTAAAAAGATTCATATCTTTAAACCAATCGGCATTATTTACCATCACCGCACCGTTTCCGCCTTCTTCAAATTTTAAGAATTTAGAAAGTTGTGCCTTCATCCCTTTCAGGTTATGCTCAATCATTTCCGGCGTTTGCAGGTTACGCTCATCCGATTTACCAGACGGATCACCGACCATGCCTGTAGCACCACCAACCAAAGCAAAAGGTTTATGCCCCGCATTCTGGAAGTGAATTAAAGTCATGATTTGTGTCAAATGACCAACGTGAAGGGAATCAGCCGTAGGATCAAAACCGATATAACCGGAAGTCATGCCCTCGTTTAACTTTTCTTCAGTATTCGGCATAATATCATGCAGCATGCCGCGCCACCTTAACTCTTCAACAAAATTCGTCATTGTATAAGCAATTTAATTCTAGTGCGTGCAAAGATAAAATTTTCACTTGCTTTAATGCAAATTAGTTGGGAGTGGTGAACCAGCTTTTAAAATCTGCTTTTGCAGCATTAAAATCCAAATGACCAATCAGGCAGTTTAATGCAGAATCACTTCTAATCGATTGATTTGGTATTCCTGCGTTACTCAACCAGTTATCACACATTTTCTTTAAAAGAGCTAGTTCCTCCTCTTCAACCGCATCCATATCCATCGCGTTCAAAGCAGCGTATTCGTCTTTTGTAATCCCTGCAGGTAAATCCCAGTGTTTACCTTTTGCCTCATCTACTAATATGGGCCTTAGAACAGGATTCATCCGGATAAAGTCAATCGGCTTTGCCGGCATAGCAGGGTTTAAAATCATATAAGCTACAAATGCTGCAGTATCTGGCGGATCATTTAAAATACTGGTGCTCATTTTCTGGATATCTTTAATCAAGCCCGGTTCTTCATATTTTGCTTTAAGTTCAGTGTACTTTACCGGACTATCCTCATCATATTGCAACTGTGTAACCGAACCAGTACCGATTGATAATACCTGAACTGGCCCAATGTGATACTGATCGCGATTGCAAAGCACTTCGGTTACCGCAGCGAGCACCGGATTATTGTTTCCTGTTACGCCACCATCCCAATAATATTTCATTTTATTATTTATCTTAAACATTGCAGGCTCATTAAAATAGTTTACCGGTGCAGTACTTGATGCGTGAATGGCATCAACTAAAGTAAGCTTCTCTCTGGCTTCCACAATCGAACCATTTAGTTTCTTCGCTATCCTGGATGTAGCGGCAAGGCTATTACTATCCGATCGAAACATCTCTGCCCGATTGCGGTAATAGTCATAGCCAATGATCAGGAATTGAGTTTTAACCTCACCTTTAACTGCAATGTAAGCCGGCACTTTTGTTAAATCTATTGCGGCGATACCAGGCAAAATTTCTTTTAATGCAGCATGCTTTCTTTTGGTTACATATTTTGCACCTATTTTAAAAATTCTGGCAATGCTGGAAAGTAAACTCTTTTCCCAGAAACCCAGTTTCGAAAATACTTTGCTTCTAATTTTCTCATCATCAAAAATTTTTTCTATTTCAGATAAACGAAGATTTTCCGCCAGCGCAGCAGCAACTAAGCTTCCTCCACTATTGGCCGCTACCAAATCGAAGTAACTTAACACTTCATGCCCGGAAGCATCCGGATTGTTAAAGGTTTCTGCAAATAGTTTCCGCAGGCATTTCACTTGCATCAGGGCCCAGGTGCCACCGCCATCTAAAGCGAGAATTCGATATGGTTTTTGCATAAATTCTGTTGATTCTTCAATACAACAAAGTACAACATAATAAGGATTTTAATGTTAGCTTTTATATTCATATGTTACATCATTAAAGAAAATATTACCTTGCAGTATGAACTTTCTATCCCATTATTATTTCGATAAATTAACACAGGATGCCAATGTGGTAATGGGAACGGTTTTGCCCGATCTGATTAAAAATGCATCTAAGGAAGCGAATCTTTATCCTCAAAAAAATGAATTCCTTTTTAAGGGCAATCCAGATGAGGAAAATTTGCTCAAAGGCTGGAAAAGGCACCTGGCTGTCGACCTGCATTTCCATTCCTCTCTTTTCTTTCTTGAAAAAACTGCCGTATTAAAGGAGCTGATCAAACCTATTTTAGTGAATACGCCGGTTAGGCCATCTTTTTTGGCGCATATTGGTTTAGAATTACTGTTAGATCATTTATTAGTTGAACACAACCTGATTCAGGTTAATCATTTTTATGATAGACTGATCGCCGTAGATCGAAATTCATTAGCCGACTTTCTTGAACACTGTGGCCTTAAAAACCAGGCTGTTTTTAAAAAATTCCTTGAAGGTTTTATCAGCAGCAGGTATTTATTAAGCTATCAAAAACTCGAAAATATCAGCTATGCCTTAAACAGAATCTGCATGCGCCTTTGGCCCGAAACTTTAAATGAGTTTCAATTGCAGGAGCTTACTTTTCAATTAGGAATTTTTAAACCCATCTTAGAAAAAGATTTCATGAACATTTTTGAGGAGATCGAAATCAAGCTTGCATAAAAAGAGATAAACCTTGTAATTTGAAAGTTAAACTTTCAAATTACAAGGTTTAATAGTACATTTGTCGTAATCTGAAAGCCAAGATTTCAAATTACAAGGTTATGATTGAAAGATTAATAAAGCAAAAAATCATTAAAGGTTTAAAAAGTGTTCCAATTGTTGCACTTTTAGGGCCGCGGCAAGTTGGTAAAACAACGCTGGCATTTCAAATCTCTGGTGAATTTTCAGACAAAAAAACGAGCTATCTTGATCTCGAACTGGACACGGATATTAATAAGCTTCAGGATTCTGAAAGTTATTTAAAAAGATTCGAAAATGTAATCCTGATTATTGATGAAGTTCAGCGTAAACCGGATCTTTTTCCTAACCTAAGGGGAATCGTAGATCTTCGGAGGCGGGCAGGAGAACAAGCCGGTCATTTTCTTTTGTTAGGCTCGGCATCAAGAGACTTATTACAACTTTCATCTGAAACACTGGCAGGGAGAATCAGGTACATAGAACTTACGCCTTTTAATGCACTGGAAATTTACAATGATGACCAACTTGATTTTAGTGTAGAAAAACTTTGGTTCAGGGGCGGGTTTCCAGGGAGTTTTCTGGCTGTTGATGCTGAAGAAAGCTGGGAATGGCTAAATGATTTTATCTCCACTTATGTAGAACGTGATATTCCGTTGATGGGACCAAACATCCCGGCAAACCGCCTAAAAAGATTTTGGTCTATGTTGGCCCATTTTAACGGACAACAAGTAATCTATACCGATTTAGCCAAAAGCCTGGAAGTGAGCCACCCAACGGTTAAACTATATCTGGATGTATTAACAGATTTTTACATGGTGAGGCAATTACAGCCTTGGGCAGGAAATACGAAAAAAAGATTAGTAAAATCTCCAAAAATCTATATTCGTGATACGGGGATTCTTCATAAGTTACTCAACATATCCAGCCTGGATGACCTTCTCGGGCACCCTGCACTAGGTTCAAGCTGGGAAGGCTTCGTGGTAGAAAACATTATTGGTCAGTTATCCAGTAAATGGCAATACAGTTATTATAGATCGGCCACACAAACAGAAATTGATCTTGTTTTGGAAGGTCCGAATCATAAAATCTGGGCGGTTGAAGTGAAAAGATCTGCATCGCCAAAAATCACAAAAGGTTTTCACATCGCTTGTGAAGATATTGGTGCAACAGAAAAATTTGTTGTTTACTCTGGAACTGAAAGATATCCGCTCCCAAACAATACGGAAGCTATTGGTTTAATTGAATTTCTTCAGCTACTGAATAAAAACACCAATCAAGATCCGGCCTAATCTTAGCTATACCTGTTATCTATAAAAATAAGTGAATGTTAATGTCACTCCTTTCCACTAGCTTTTTGTTTACCAAATCATAAAAGCAAGTTAACCTTTTTTATCTTTGTGCTATGTCGCTGTTTACAATTAAAGAAGAAATGGATGCGCTGGTTGCCGAACTTAACCAGCACAATTATAATTATTACGTGTTGGCTATGCCAACTATTGGCGATTTCGAATTTGATAAAAAGCTAAAACACTTAGCAGAACTGGAATTGGCAAATCCGGATTTTGCAGATCCGAACTCTCCTACTCAACGGGTTGGAGGCGATATCACTAAGAATTTCGTAACTGTTCAGCACAAATACCCCATGCTTTCGCTGGGCAATACTTACAATGAGGAAGACCTCCGAGACTTCGATGAGCGGATTCGCAAAGCCATAGGTGATAACTTTGAATACGTTTGTGAGCTAAAGTTCGATGGTTTATCTATGAGTCTAACTTATGAAAATGGAAAGTTAGTTAGGGCAGTAACCCGTGGTGATGGCACCAAAGGTGATGATGTAACTAATAATGTGAAAACGATTCATACTATCCCACATCAAATTAAAGCGGATAAGGCACCAGAACATTTTGAGATTCGTGGCGAAATCTTTATGCATAAAGCGGCTTTTTTACGCTTAAATGCCGCCCGCGAAGAACTTGGGGAGATTCCTTATGCAAATCCAAGAAACTTTGCTTCCGGAACCATCAAAATGCAGGACAGTAAAGAAGTGGCTAAACGGCCGCTTGATGGATTTATTTACTTTTTATACACCGATAAAAATGAATTTAAAAATCACTGGGACAGTCTTGAAGCAGTAAAAGACTGGGGATTTCATGTTTGCGAACACAACCGTTTGGTACCGAACATTGATGATGTGCTTGCTTTTATTCACCATTGGGAAAATGAGCGTTTTAAATTAAGCTACGATATTGATGGAATTGTAATTAAAGTAAATAGCTACGCACAGCAGCAGGAACTCGGCTTTACAGCCAAATCTCCGCGCTGGGCGATATCTTACAAATACAAAGCGGCAGAGGTAGAAACAATTTTAGATAAGGTAACTTATCAGGTTGGTCGTACCGGAGCGGTAACGCCAGTGGCTAATCTTAAACCGGTATTGCTTGCGGGTACAACGGTAAAAAGAGCCACTTTACACAATGCTAATGAAATCGAAAGACTGGATCTGCACGAAGGGGATTCTGTTTTTGTGGAGAAAGGCGGAGAGATTATTCCCAAAATCATCAGGGTAAATCTTGATAAACGTTTACCAGATGCCAAAAGAGTTCACTATCTGCACAATTGCCCGGAGTGCGGAACGGAGTTGATTAGGAAGGAAGGGGAAGCCGTTCATTATTGTACAAATGATGAAGGCTGTCCGCCGCAAATTGTTGGAAAAATACAGCATTTTATTTCCCGCAAGGCGATGAATATTGATGGCCTGGGAGATGAAACTATTGAAACCTTTTATAAACACGGTTTAGTAAACCACATCAGCGATTTGTATACCTTGTATCAAAAAGCGGATCAGTTAAAAAGCCTTGATCGATTTGGCGAACGCTCTATCGAAAACATGCTGATGGGAATTGAGAAATCGAAAGATATGCCTTTTGAAAAGGTTCTTTTTGGTTTAGGAATCCGCTATGTTGGCGAAACAGTGGCAAAGAAATTGGCGGCCGGTGTAAAAAACATAGACAATTTATCCAAAGCTACTGTTGAAGAACTCATCGCAATAGATGAGATTGGGCAACGGATTGCAGAAAGTATTGTTGAATACTTCGCAAAAAAGGAGCATTTAGCGCAAATAGAATTATTAAAATTGGCGAAATTACACTTTGAAATTGAAGAAAAGCTAATTGAGCTGGCGAGTGATAAACTTATTGGAAAAACATTCGTAATTTCGGGCGTTTTTGAAAGCTACAGTCGTGATGAACTCAAAGATATGATTGAAGCCAACGGTGGTAAAATACTAAGTGGAATATCTGGCAAGCTGAATTACCTGGTGGCCGGCGATAACATGGGGCCATCCAAATTGGAAAAGGCAACCAAATTAAAGGTTCCGATCATTACGGATGAAATGCTTTTAGAAATGCTAAAATAAAAAAGAATGAATGATAGATTACTGAATGGCAGAATGTGAGCATTCGGTCAGTCTCTCATTCAAAATTCAATAATTACAATATATAATGAACAAATTTCAGGGTACTGGTGTGGCATTGGCTACACCTTTTAATGCAGATGGATCTGTTGATTATAACGGTTTAAAAAACCTGATTAATCATTTGATTGACGGAGGGATAGATTACCTCGTTTCTTTAGGTACGACCGGCGAAACCGCTACAATGACCAGGGAAGAGAAGAAGAAGGTGTGGGCATATACTGCTGAAATTAATAACAATAGATTACCACTGGTTGCCGGAATTGGCGGCAATAATACGCTTGCTGTTGCAGAAGGTCTTAAAGCTTTTGATACAACAGGTTATCATGCCATCTTATCTGTAAGTCCTTATTATAACAAACCTACACAAGAAGGAATTTACCAGCATTATAAATACCTGGCGGAAGTTTCGCCTTTAGACCTGATTCTATATAACGTGCCGGGACGTACCATGAGCAACATGACTCCGGAAACAACCTGCAGATTAGCACATGATTTTAAAAATATCATTGCCACTAAAGAAGCATCAGGAAGTTTTGACCAGTTTAACCAGATTATGCGGGATAAACCTGAAGACTTTTTATTAATCTCGGGGGATGATCCGATTACTCTACCTATGATTGCTTTAGGGGCATCAGGAATTATATCCGTTGTTGCCAATGCTTTACCCAAGCAGTTTTCTGATATGGTGCAGCAATGCCTAGCTGGTGATTTTAAAACTGCGGTTCCAGCACACTTAAGCCTGGTTGAGTTTACACGTTTGGCTTTCGCCGAAGGAAACCCTGCCGGAATTAAAGCTGCGCTTAAACACTTAGGTGTTTGTGGCGACACGGTTAGATTACCTCTTATTAAGGCATCTTCTGCTTTAGAACAAGCGATTATAAATGAAATTGAAAAAATCTCTCAACTAGTGTAGCTACTGATAGACATGCTAAAATAAGAAGTATTTTTTATTGAAAAACAGGTTGAACTTTTGCCGTGTATTTAGCAATAGTTCAACCTGTTTTTTTTGTGTATACCCGAAATGTTACGCTCCGTATACCACTCATAACTAATAAGTTAAAATTGAAAAAAAACCATTTCCTACATTTTTTTTTAATATTCCGTTTAAGAATACTACGCAGGCATAAAAATTGAATGCGGCATGCTACACATAAATTAAACACGAAATGAGAAAGCTATTGTTAATGTCCCTATTGGCGGCAACGCTAATGGGCTGTAATCCGATTCAGTATTACGAACCTAAATTTTCTATTGGCATGACCGAACAGGAATTTAAAAATTCTAACCGATCTGCGGTGCAGGTCTATGGAGATGAGCGTGAGATGATTATTTACCGAACCTATAATGCACTGACGGAAAACTTCAAGTTTTTCCGCTTCTCAAAACAAAAACTGGTACAATTTAGCGAGGGAACTTATGCAGATGATTATAAGCTTTTGCCCCTGAATTAAAAAAACCTGCCTCCGAATTTCTCAGAGGCAGGTTTTTTTTAAAAATATCTCAATATCTGTTAATCTTTATTCTTTGCTTCCTGTACTTCCAAACGGATGGCCTGGGCTAAGTTTTTTAGATCCTGCATGCCTTTACGCACACGGGTTCCGGCAGCACTATTGCCTTTGGAATAAAACTTATCCGCGTCAGCTTCTAAAGCTGCAACTAAATTCTTCACTTCTTCAAATTTTTTCATTTTTAGTACTCCTATAATTTTAAAGGTTTGATTTTTAATTACCTAACTCTAATTTAAACGGTTTAGTGGACAAACAAAAATATAAATTGAGAAAAATAACTCCCGAAAATTGTTTTCTTGATTGTTAAAGTCTTTTTAAGGGCAAATCCAACCGAAACCTATCGTTAGTTAAACATAAAGGCAATAAAACCCTTTTGTAACCTTTTTGTGAAAGTAAATCATCTTCAATAGCTGGATAGAACCCTACTAAACAAAAGAACAGGCAACCGCTACACTCAATTCTTGAAAAATAGCAGTTGCCTGAATCTGTTTCACTATTGTGGATTTTGAACAACCACACCGTTACCTACATTAATTTCTTCCTGAGGCAAAAGAAACTGCCATTTGATATCACTCGCAGGAACAGATAATACCCCATTTGTTACCGTTCCGCTATGGTTACCACCAGTTCTGTTTAGCGGACTATTTAAGCGTTTCAAATCATAAAACCTGAACCCTTCTCCCCATAACTCAACACGTCTTTGTGTCATAATTTCCTCAATCAATGCATTACCTGTATTCGTTGATAATACATAGCTTGGGTCACGGCTGAAGGCTAATGGATACAATGCGTTTGCTGCGCCAGTAAAGTTGCCGCTTCTCGCCAATGCTTCGGCCTCAATTAAGTACATTTCTGCTGCACGCATATATGGAACATCACCAATGCTCAGGTTCAGATCGGCCACTCTGAATTTATTACTCATATAAGGATACCGGGATCCAGATGCCGGAATTGGAAATGCCGCGGTATTTCTTCCTGTTGGGTCCCATAAGCCTTTCCTAACATCAGTTGGTGCAATTTTATTGTAAAGTACGGAGTAAATTGATTTTGGACTGGTGCGAATTACCGTTGAATTGTAATTAGCGGACATAAAAGCAAAAAACGAATAAAAATAATTGGTTTGATCTGACGTAATACGAGAAGACCACATCCATTCGACATTACCATAATCATTAAAACCTGCTTTATATTGCACATCACTCATTAAAACAAAACCCGTTCTGGCCTCGCTAGCCAATCTGGCTGCCTCTGCCCAGTTTTGCTGTGTTAAAGCTACCCTTGCCTTAATCCCTCTTGCAACATTGAGATTTAATTGTGATTTATCAGTACCACGAGCGTAAGCTGGCAATAAACCTAATGCTTCATCTAAATCGGCATTTATCCTGGCATAAACCGCTGCAACGGTATTTCTTGGAACGCGTTCTTTGGTTGGTGTAGTTACTATTGGCACTGCCAGGCTGCTATTTGCAGCACCTGCTACATAACGTTCTCCAAAAAGTTGTACCATTTGAAAGTAAGCCCAGGCTCGGTAAACCAATGCTTGTCCTTTAATTGCATTTTTATCTGCAGCAGTACCTGCAGCGTTATCGATATTGGCGATGATCATATTGGCATTGCCAATGATGACATAATAAAAGGAATAGTTATATTGCAGAATAGCACTCGTAGGGTTTCGGTGGGTTATCCACTGGTATTCACTCCTCAACCATGAGCTAGACGTTGTATTCATCACCATATCTTCCCCCATAATATCCATATACAGCATATTTCCACTTTGTCCTCCCTGCGATTGGTTACCAAACACCTGAGAAAACATAATTCTATGAATACCGTTTACGGCTGCCCAGGCATTTTTGGTGGAACTGAAGGCATCAGTGGTGGCTACCTGGTTTGTAGGTGCGGTTTCCAGATATTCCTTTTTACATCCGGCGGATAGCGTGATTATAGAGAGCGCTAAAAGTCCTTTTTGAAATATTTTTTTCATAACGTTTTATCTGATGTTTTTGTTAGAAGGTTACATTTAATCCAACAGAAACGATTCTGCTATAGTTATAAGAGTTGTTTGTTGTGCCAGAGAATGAACCAGAAACATTCATTCCTTTTCTTTTACTCAATAAGGCAAGATTTTCACCACTCACAAACACACTTGCATTTTTTGCATTGATTTTTGAAAGCCATTCCTTTGGTATATTATAAGATAAATTGGCTGAATTAAGTTGTAAATAACTTGCATTAGTAAGCCATCTTGACGAGTTACCGCCACCCAGGTTAACTACCTGACCAACATCCATTCGGGGAACACTTGTAACCTGTCCTGGTGTTTGCCAGCGATTAAGGATATCTGTTGAGAGTGCTGTACCATAGTTGCCACTATGCATTAATGAAGCATAGGCGCCATCGTATATCTTTCCGCCAAGCTGGAAAGTAAACTGAAAATTCAAAGAGAAATTTTTGTAACTGAGCGTATGGTTCATTGATCCTGCTAAATCAGGAATTGAAGAAGCACCAACATAACGGAGATTGGCTTCGCCATGTACTGTGGTAAGTGTATCCTGACCAATGATTCTGGAATTTGAAGTAACGGTATTTGTTCTATAAAGAGCATCTCCATTTTGAGGATCTACACCATAAAAATCTCTTAAATAAAAATCGTAAACAGAATGCCCTACACTATATGCTTTAGTCCCATCAATGATTATAGGGTTCTGATCTGGCATTTTAGTGATCTGATTATTAATGGTCGTCAAATTAAGGCCTACGCGATAATTAAAGTCATTAGATTTTACGGCATGTGCATTAATGGTAAGTTCCAAGCCCCTGTTATGCATTGAGCCAATGTTTGTCGGAATGGTGAAATTGTTGGTGGCAGATGCAGTGGTGCCTCCACTTGATAAAGAAATAGGCACATCGAAAATTAAACCGTCAGTGATCCTGTTATAGTATTCGAAACTTCCGCCAATTCTTCCTTTAAGCAAACTGAAATCAATACCAACATCAAAGTTTTTAGAAGTTTCCCAGGTTAATTCATTATTTGCTAAAGATTGTTGAGTAAGACCAGGTGCAGCGGCATTGTTATTTCCCAATTGATAAAGCGCCTGATAAGGGAAATTACCCAAACCTTCTGCATTGCCCAGAACACCATAAGAACTCCTCAACTTCAACTGATCAATCCATCCAACCTTAAAAAACGATTCTTCGCTAATATTCCAGCCGCCACCAACTGACCAAAAGTTATCCCATCTTACCTCTGGAGCGAACTTGGAATTTCCATCTCTCCTTAAACTTGCACTGAACAAGTATTTCTGGTCAAAATTATAATTCAATCTCGAAAAATAGCTTTCTACCGTTGCATTGTTTTCATTTGAACTTGCAGATGTGATGGTAGAAAAGTTAGGCAGTTCCACGATGCCTTCTACAATCTGACCAGTTTTGGCACCAGTTAAAGTGTTGTACCGATAAGAAAAATTCTCATGTGCCGCTAAAACATCTAAATGGTGCTTCCCGAAATCCTTTGTGTAATCCAAGATCTGATTGAAGGTACTATTTGTTGTGCGGTATAAATAATGATAAGATCGACCAGCCGGCGCGCCATCACCTAAAATGGGATTGTCATAAGTACGGCGATGTATATCTTCAAGATCGAAGGAAATATTGGTGGTAAATTTTAGCCCTTTGTAAAGATTTATGGTTGCATAGGCCCTGCTGGTGATTCCGGCACGGACATCATTTTGAGAATCCTGAAGATTTTCAAATATCGTATGTCTTCCCTGCGAAAATGGACGGCCATCACCGAAGTCGTAGAGTTTATTGCCATTCTCATCCAGAATTAAATTTCCTGCTACATCATGAAGGTTAACCGGATAAATTGGTCCTATATACCTGGAAATATAGAATGGATTAATAAAGGATGATCCCCCGCCATCATCTACATTATCGAATTGCGAATCGATATAAGTACCTGCAAGATTGATTCCGGTTTTAAACCATTTTAGTGGTTGCGTATTTACATTTAACCTGGCATTATATCGTTTTAGTGATGACTTAACTAAATAGCCTTCTTCATTTGTATACCCAAATGACCCAAAATAATCTGTAGTTTCACTGGCGCCGGAATAAGTCATATTGTAATTTTGCCTTTGTTTACCGCCCTGTGCTGCTTGTTCTGCCCAATCAAGATCATCTGCATACAGCAATTGTGCATTTGGATTAATGGCACCATCCAAACCAACAATCTGATTACCTGGAACGTTAAAGGGATTGTACCCTAACAAAGTATTAATGCCAGAATAACTAATGCCGTTATAACTGGAAATAGTGCCAGAAGCGATTCCATTTGCTGTTGCTAAAGGAATTCGGGCTGATCCGTAAGTTAAGCTATTGCGTAATCCTTCCCACATTACCGGATAATATTGAAAGGCATCTACCCGCTCATATTCTTGCAATCCCCTTCCAAGCCAGCCACTAGTCGCTTTGAAATTTAATGTTGGCTTCCCTATTCTTCCTTTTTTTGTAGTGATTTGAACCACACCATTACTGGCGCGAGATCCATAGAGTGCGGTTGTTGCCGCATCTTTTAATAAGGAAATAGTTTCAATATCATCTGGATTGATGTTTGAAACGCCACCATTATAAACAGCGCCATCTACAACCACCAACGCATCAGAACTGGCATTAATTGAACCAAATCCTCTGATCCTAATACCCGGACTAGATCCTGGCGCACCGCTGGCAATTGTGGTAGATACTCCAGGTACCGATCCAACAACAGAACTTAAAGCGTTGGTGATAGGCCTTTTTTCAAAATCCTTCGCATCTATCTGCCCAACGGAACCCGTAAAAACTTTCTTGTTTGTTGTACCATATGATACCACAAGCACTTCATTGAGTTGATTTGCATCTTCCTGCAAACCTACATTTACAATGCTTTGATTAGTAACATTAACTTCCTGACTTAAATAGCCAATGTAACTAATGATCAACACTGCTGGGATTGATGGCGTTTTGATGGAATACCTACCTGCTCCATCACTGAAACCTGAAATTGTTGTTCCTTTAATCTTGATACTCGCATTAGGAACGGGTAATCCATCCGGTCGGGACGTAATTGTTCCTGTGATTGTTCTCTCCTGTGCTAATGTGGTTAAAGAAATAGCAACAAGGAGGAACAGACTTTGTAAAAATCTCTTCATCTGACTTAGTTTTGGTTAATCCTTAATGATTATGCCCCAAATATATTATCAGATTCAAACTTTTAATCGATATTAACACAAAATAATCCCTATGTCGATATTATTTTTACTTAGTGTAATACTATAAATTCATTCAGATGACCAATCAACTTAAACTATATAAAATTAAACTTATAAATTCAAAACAAACCTACAAAAACAAACAAATTAAATAAAATATTAACCATATAAATCGTTATCTATAAAATTAACATAATTATATACTCAATTAACCTACCATTAATTAGAATTAGATTAGACTAAAAATTACACTAAGACAATTTTATCAGTTATGTAAATATTGAATGACTTGGTTAAGTCTAGAATAACGACTATCGATGAACATCCAGATAGCTAATGAGTGCCCCTTTATTTGAACAAAAAAAAGCCAATCAATTAAATGATTGGCTTTAACTATTTTAAATCTGCTATTTATGCAGTAGCAAACTGATTTTCTTTATAGTAACCGTTCTGCAGTTTTTCAGAAACCTCGCTAAAGGCATCTAAGGTACGTTGAACATCTTCAAGCGTATGTACTGCTGTTGGAATTAAACGCAACTCAATCATTCCCTTAGGAATTACCGGATAAACAACAATCGAACAGAAAATGCTATAGTTTTCACGTAAATCGAATGTAATTGCTGTAGCATCCGTTAATTCTCCTTTTAAGAAAACTGGCGTGACTACAGAGTTGGTTACTCCTAAATCGAAACCTCTTTCGCGTAAACCTTTCTGTAATGTCATTGCGATTTCCCACAATTTATCTTTTAATTCAGGTTTATTTTTCAATAACTCCAAACGTTTGATCAAACCTTTCACCATTGGCATTGGCAATGCTTTGGCAAATGTTTGTGAACGCATGTTATATCTTAAGAAGTTGGTAATCTCTTCTGTAGAAGCTACAAAAGCGCCGATACCAGCCATTGATTTTGCGAAAGTACCGAAGTAGACATCAATTCCCTCAATACAATCCTGTGCTTCGTGTGTACCTGCACCAGTTTTACCCATTGTTCCGAAACCATGAGCATCATCAACCAGGATACGGAATTCAAAATTGTTTTTAAGATCAACAATTTCTTTTAATTTCCCTTGTGCTCCACTCATTCCGAAAACGCCTTCGGTGATCAATAAAATACCACCGCCAGATTCTTTAGTAAGCTTGGTTGCACGCTCTAATTGCTTGCGGGCACTATCGATATCATTATGTTGGTACACAAATCTTTTACCCATATGCAAACGCAAACCGTCAATAATACAAGCGTGTGATTCCGCATCGTACACAATTACATCGTTTCTATCTACTAAGGTATCGATAATTGATACCATACCCTGGTAACCATAATTTAATAAAAATGCATCGGGTTTACCAACAAATTCAGCAAGTTCCTGTTCCAGTTGCTCGTGATACTTAGAGTTACCACTCATCATTCTGGCACCCATTGGGTAAGCCATACCGAATTCTGCTGCGGCCTCTGCATCTGCCTTTCTAACCTCTGGATGATTGGCTAAACCCAAATAATTATTTAAGCTCCAAACCAAATGCTCTTTTCCTTTAAACTGCATGTGTGGTGCAATTTCTCCCTCTAGTTTTGGAAATGAGAAATACCCATGAGACCATTTCTGGTGTTGACCAAGCGGCCCCATGTGCTTTGCTATTTTATCAAATATATCCAATGTAATATGTTTTTATTGTACTGAAATTTGTTGCGAATTTACGATTTTTCAGGCTTAAAATCAACAGTATTAGTCCGTTGCTTGTCAATTAACTTCATTTATACCGCTGGTAATCTCTTTTCTAACACATTGCCCCTTTCTAACAGGTTGCTATTATGCTAAAAAAGCCCCCGATTTAAAATCGAGGGCTCTAAAATTATATTTGGTTTGACTTAGTCAACGTTATCGTGTAGAAAAGAATTGTTCGGTCTGATCTCAGTACCACCATCTTGATCGTTACTTAATGTAAAACGACTCACCTGAGATTCTGAAGAATGCTGAACTTGCTGCAATTGCATTTGTTTACGTTTGTAGGCAGGCTCATTCTCCAATTCCTGAAGTCCGTTCGTTGTACGCAATTTCATACTCAAATCTTTGAGGCGTAAAATACGCTCTTTAGACTTTTTCAATTGCTCTTCCATAGACTCATCGCTTTTATCATCATCCAAACCTACCACCGGCATTTCTGGTTGTGGAGTAACTTCAGCAACTGGTGTTTCGAAAACGTAGTTGGGTTCAGCAATTTTAACTTCAAACTCAAATCCACTTTCTTTCGGCTCTTCTACCTGAGGCTCTTCCTCTATTAAAGTATGACGAACAATATGAGTATCAGGCTCCTGAACACGCTGATGCTCTGGCTTATTGAACATCCCGCCAAAAAGATCTGCCTGCGACACTTCTTCTTTAGCTTTCATCACCGGCTCGTAAGACGGGTCAACTTTTGGTTGAATGAAAGAGTTTACCGGCTCAATAGGACGCACTAATGGTGCTTCTTCTGGCGTTAAGAGTGATATTTTCTTTTTATTTTTTTCTTCGTGAACGCGCTCTTCTGAAGTTTGGAAACCTGTAGCGATAATCGTTACTGATAATTTATCCTCCAAAGATTCGTCAGTACAGTTACCCCAGATCAAATCTGCCGATAAACCGGCCTTATCCTGAATATAATCCGTAATGATAGAAACCTCATCCATGGTTACTTCACGGAGACCAGAGCTGATGTTTAATAAAATATAACGTGCACCTTCAATTTCATTATCTTTTAACAACGGAGAGGCTAAGGCACCTTCAACAGCTTCTAATGCACGATCTTCACCATCAGCAGAATGGCTACCCATGATGGCCACACCGCTATCTTTCATTACGGTACGCACATCTTTAAAATCCACGTTGATGTATCCGGGAACAGTAATAATCTCTGCGATACCTTTTGCAGCGGTAGTTAAGATATCATCAGCCTGACCAAATGCAGAACCTAAAGTTAGGTTTCCAAAGATCTCACGCAGTCTGTCGTTAGAAATTACCAAATATGAATCTACATATTTTTTAAGTTCTTCCATACCCTCGTCAGCCTGAAGGCGACGTCTTTTTCCTTCGAAAGAAAATGGAGTAGTAATGATGGCAACGGTTAAGATATCGAGTTCTTTTGCAGCTTTGGCGATAATAGGAGAAGCACCTGTACCGGTACCACCACCCATTCCTGCTGTAATGAAAAGCATTTTGGTTGTGCTACCTAACATGGCCTTAATATCATCTATATTTTCTATCGCTGAGTTTTTACCAACCTCAGGAATAGAACCAGCACCCATTCCTTCGGTTAAACTAGCGCCTAATTGTACCTTGTTAGGTATAGGACTAGATTCCAAAGCCTGGGCATCTGTATTACAAATAATAAAATCCACACCAGTAATACCCGACAGGTACATATGGTTCACCGCGTTGCCGCCACCGCCTCCAACACCAATTACCTTGATAATTGAAGACTTATCTTTTAACATTTCGAACTGCATATCTTTATGAATCAGTTGTTTAAAAATTTTTAAATTCTGTTCATTACTCAATGTAATATTAACACTTTTTCAACATACGTTTTCCACATTTGTTAAGATTGTGGAAAACTCTCTGTTTGTTGAAAAGTCTTAGCTTTTCAAGTAATCTTCATCGCTTACATTCATATCATCCTGAATGAAAGTTTTCGTTTTTGCTAATAATTTATCGAACAAACCTGGTCCGCGTTTTTCTTTCTCTTTAATCGTTTTTGGTTTTTCTACAAAAACACCTGGTTGTTTCATTTCCTCAATCAGCTCTTCTGCCTTTTGAATACCTTTAATCAATAAGCCAACACTGGTGGCATACATTGGACTTTTAAGATCATCATAAATGGTTTTAGGCATATCTTCGTATTTAGATAAATGCTCATTCGGATAACCAATTCTGCAATCCAAACCCGTTACATATTCCACGGCCTGAGACAAGTGCTTTAACAACGCGCCACCGCCGGTAATTACAATACCACCAATTAATTTTTTCTCGTAACCCGAAGATTTGATTTCATAATAAACGTGTTCTATAATCTCTTCCATTCTTGCCTGAATAACGTAAGCAAGGTTTTTAACAGAAATTTCTTTCGGCTCGCGACCACGTAAACCTGGTACACAAATGATTTCGTTTTCTTTGTTCTCCTCAGCAAGTGCAGAACCGAAACGCGTTTTCAATAACTCAGCCTGATTACGCATCACAGAGCAGCCCTCTCTGATATCTTCCGTAACACTATTTCCACCAAATGGAATTACAGCCGTATGGCGAATAATGCCTTCATGGAAAATCGCAATATCAGTTGTACCACCACCAATATCTACCAATGCAATACCCGCTTCTTTCTCTTCCTCGCTCAACACCGATTCTGAAGACGCCAATGGCTCAAGAATCAGATCCTGAGTTTGTAAACCTGCATTGTTTACACATTTAATAATATTTTTCACTGCCGTTACCTGACCTGAAATGATGTGGAAGTTGGCTTCAAGGCGTACCCCTGCCATACCAATCGGATCCTTGATTCCCGGCTCATTATCAATGGTAAATTCTTGCGGCAATACATGGATAATTTCTTCTCCTGGAGGCATTACCAGTTTAAACATATCATCAATCAACTTATCGATATCTTTTTTACCGATCTCGTTGTTTAATTCTCTTCTTGTTAAAATTCCTCTATGCTGCAAGCTCTTAATGTGCTGACCAGCAATTCCCACATTTACCACCTGTATTTCTACATTGGATTGTCCGCTGGCAACCTCAACTGCCTGCACAATGCCCTGTACCGTTTTTTGAATGTTAGAAACTACGCCACGTGTCACCCCCGCCGATTCTGCCTTGCCTATTCCTAAGATTTCTATCTTACCGTGTTGTGTCCTGCGACCAACGATAACACATATTTTTGTAGTACCGATATCCAATCCTACTACAATGGGCGACTGACTGGTAAATTTTGCCTTGTCCATATTTGTTAATTTTGCTGAGTTTTATATTGTTTTTCTAGGGCTCTGATTTCCTTATCTCTTGCTTCCTTTTGTTTTTTAAGTGCTGCTGCACTTAATGCTGGCTTCACCGCTGTCGTTGCTTTTGGCTTGTCCTTTTTTGCTGCTGTTTTAGTCTCTTTAGGTTTTACAACAGGTGTTACCGTTTTTTTAGGTTCTACCTTTTTGACCGCTGTATTTTTAACTTCTACCTTTTTTACTTCAGGTTTTTTGGCCACTACTTTTTTGGGCTCGACTTTTTTAGTTTCAACCCGCTGAGGTGCTGCCGTAACCGTTCTTTGCACTGGCTTTTCATTAATTGCCGCTGCAATGACGTTGGTAATTAATGAGTCTGACACTTTTTGATGAACCCTAATACTATCCATTTTAGAAAGCCTTTTCAAGTTTCTTGCAATCTCTGTAGAATCGCGTCTTTGGCAAACAACCTGATTGGTGTACTTCACATTAATTGTTTTATAAGCTTCCCAGCCCACCTGTGGCATGGCTTTTTTATAAAAGATCAATAGGTTGCTCATTTTCTTTTCCAGCGAATCGGCAGTTCCGAGAATGATGCGTTGATTTCCAACCCTTGGAATAAGTTCCATATCATTTTGCTGATCAACCACAATCTGCTCGATTTGAGAATCCCAAAGTGTATCTTTTTTAATATATTGCGCAGTTTGATAAAGGTCTCGGGCTAACTTAGTGTGCAGGGTATCTACGCGGCTGCCGAAAACCTCCGAAATGTGACCGGTAGCAACCAGCACATTCGCGGTAAAATTAGAAGAAATCGGCATCTTTAATCCATCATTGTCAATATAGAAATCTTGTCCAGTTTCATTTAATATACGCACAATGGGCTGCCTTTGTTTTACTTCAATGTGTAAAACGCCGTCCATATCTACATAAACTTTTGCAAAGGCGATGTATGGGTTGGATTGCAGCTTTTTTTCAATCTGATGAATATTAATTTTTTCGAGATTGCGACCTAAAAGCACGCCCTGATCCTCTTTTAAAATGGCATCTATTTCTTCTCTTTCTATAAAATTATCTGCACCTGGAATTAAAATTTTCACATCAGTA
>Ga0265798_10001203_pt1 | contig 40912 bp, 31 predicted proteins | sample P3T30metagenome_FD_192430 | JGI IMG/M metagenome (GOLD analysis project Ga0265798, IMG submission 192430) | Plant litter microbial communities from East Loma Ridge, Irvine, California - P3 T30 | ecosystem: Environmental > Terrestrial > Plant litter > Unclassified | place: USA: California... | reverse complement strand
TGAGACGCGTCTTGATCGACGAATCGATCATCTGGCTGCCGACGCGGACGACGAGTCCACCCAGCAACGATGGGTCGACGCTGAGGTCGACGGAAACTTCACGGCCGACGCGCTGGCGGAGCTGATGTTTCAGCTCGATCACCTGCTCGTCGGTCAACGGATGCGCGGACGTCACCTCGGCGGCGATCTCACCGCGATGCTGCGCGGCAAGTGTCCGGAATGCCTTGATGATCTTCGGCAGCGCGCCCAGCCGGTGGTTCTCGGCGAGGACGCCCAGAAAGCTCTTGGTGGTCGCATCGACACCGAGCTCGTCGGCAACCGCTGAGACCGCCTTCACGGCCGCGCCACGCGACACCATCGGGCTGACCGTCAGGTTGCGGAAGTCCTCGGACTGCGCGAGCGCGTCACGCACGTTCGCCAGGCTCGACTCGACCGCATCGATCGTCTTCGCGTCACGCGCGAGTTCGAACAGGGCCAGCGCATAACGCCCGCCTAAGCTCGCTTGAATACCGCCGGATGTCTCCACGGAACCTCTATCCTCGCCTGCAACGAATAACCGACCCAAAGGAAGAGAGGGCGCGAAAGCACCTCTCCTGGGACGCGGCGCGGTTAGCATCGGGTTGTCGGATTGGCAACCCGGCGGGAGGATCGTGGGGACGGGTTTGTGACTGTTTTGTCATTGATCGAAGGTTGGAAGGCCCCGATCCCGCCCCTCCCCGTCATCCCCGCGCAGGCGGGAATCCATATCCTCCGGTCCCGGCGCTTTCACCGCACGGCCTGCCACTATGGCTTCCCGCCTCCGCGGGAATGACGATAATGGTGGCGAACTGGATCACACGACGAGGACGAGAGAATGACCGGCACGATGGAAACGATGACGATGTCCGACGGCGCGAGCGTCGCGGTCTATCACGCGCAGCCGACCGGCGAGCGTCGCGGCGGCGTCGTGCTGGTGCAGGAGATCTTCGGCGTAACCGACCACATCCGTGACCTCTGCGACGAATACGCCGCCGACGGCTACGAAGTCCTCGCCCCCGCGCTGTTCGATCGCGAGCATCCGGGATTTGAGGCGGACTATTCGGGGGAAGGTCTCGCGCGCGGCGTCGAACTCGCACGGCAACTCCACCCGTTCGACCTGTCGCTGAAGGACGTCCAGACCTGCATCGACACGCTCGCCCCCGCCGGGCCGGTGTTCGTGGTCGGCTATTGCTATGGCGGCTCGGTCGCGTGGTTCGCCGCGACCAAGCTCACCGGCGTGGCGGCGGCGAGCGGCTATTACGGCAGCATGATCCCGGCGGCGGCGGACGAGGAACCGAAGGTGCCGGTCATCCTGCACTTCGGTCGCCACGATCACGGGATTCCGATGGAGGGGGTCGAGCAGGTCATCGCCAAGGATTGGCCGAATGCTACGGTGTATGTCTACGAAGCGGGCCACGGGTTCAACTCGGACCGGCGGAAGGATTATCACGAGCTTAGCGCGGATGTCGCCAAGCAGCGCACGCTGGACCTGTTCCGCGCAAACGGCGGCTGAGCGGCCTCTTCCCTTTGGCACCACCCCGGCGAAGGCCGGGGCCCAATTGGAAAGGTGGCAATAATTGAGGGATGCGCTCCGTTAGCAACGTTCCCCAATTGGACCCCGGCCTTCGCCGGGGTGGTGGCTCTGGTTAGGTAGTGGCTCTGGTAGAGGGCTAGGGGAGAGAAGGCCTGAGCGCAGGCTGGCGCTACAAACGCGAAGGCGCCTCCTGCCTCATTGTTCTCCCGCGAAGGCGGGAGCCCAGTCTGGGTCCCCGCCTTCGCGGGGAAACAATTCTCTGCCGCTCGGTCGAGATCACTCGCCCGGGAAATCAGCCCCAAGGCTATCCGCCTTATGCGCCTCGATCTCCTTCAACCGCGCCGCCAGCTTCTTGGTCACCGCATCATACCCCCAAGCCCCCAGCACCAGATGCCGCGGCGGGTTCGCATCCTCGGTCAGCGCAATCATCGCCTCGCCGGCTCGCACCGGATCACCCGCCTGCGTCCCGCTAACCTCCCGCGTCCCATCCAGCCGCTTGCCCGCCGTGTCGGCATAGTCCGCGATCTTCACCGGCGTCTGCTTGAGCGACCGCCCGGCCCAATCCGTCCGGAAAGGCCCCGGCTCGACGCATGTCACGTCGATCCCAAGCGGCTTAACTTCGGCAAGCAACGCATCCGCCCAACCCTCGACCGCATGCTTGGACGCAGCATAATAGCCCGAGCCCGGAAACCCGACCTGACCAGCAACCGACGTGATGTTGATGATGTTGCCGCTCTTCTGCGCGCGCATGATCGGCAGCACGCCACGCGTAAGCGCGAACAACCCGAACACGTTCGCATCGAACTGCGCGCGGATTTCGGAGTCGACGCCCTCCTCGACCGACGCCTGATAGCCATAGCCCGCATTGTTCACGAGCACGTCGATCCGTCCGAACTTGGCTTTGGCCTGCGCGACCGCATCGTCGATCTGCGCCTGCTTCGTTACGTCGAGCGACAGCGCGAGCGCACGATCCTCGGCGCCCTCCGCCAGATCGGCGACGCGATCCGCATCCCGTGCGGTGACCACCGCCCGCCAACCCCGCGCGAGCACGAGCTTGGCAAGTTCGCGACCGAAACCGGTCGAGCAACCGGAAATGAACCAGACGGGTGTGTCGGAGGCCATGAGACATCTTTCGTTATGGGTATGCGCAGAAGAACGGCCGGGCCGCCCATTCGGGTCCACTTTGACCGCAAGCCACGGGATGCGCGCGCGTCGCGACCGGCTATACCGATCCAATGAGCACCGCCCCCGACACCGACATCGCCTGGACCGCGTTCGAAGCCCGCGACCGCGCGTGGGACGGCCGGTTCGTGGTCGGCGTGAAGACCACCGGCATCTACTGCAAACCAAGCTGCCCAGCACGCCACCCCAAGCGCGAGAACGTCACCTTCCACCCAGACCCGCCGAGCGCCCGCGCCGCCGGCTTCCGCGCATGCCTGCGTTGCACCCCCGATGAAGTCGGCCGCGACCGCATCGCCGTCGCCGCCGCGGTCGCCCTTCTCGAAGCAGCCGAAGACCGCCTCTCGCTAGACGAGGTCGCCGCGAAAGTCGGCTACGCCCCCCATCATTTCCACCGCCTGTTCAAGCGCGCCACCGGTGTCACCCCCGCCGCCTACGCGCGTGCGCTCCGCACCGGCCGCGCGGCCAACGCTCTATCGGAGGACTCGACCGTGACCGAAGCGATCTACGACGCCGGCTATTCCGCCCCCAGCCGCTTCTACGAGGCCGACGCGAAACGGCTCGGCATGGCCCCCAGCGCCTGGGCACGCGGCGGCGAAGGCGTCACGATCCACTGGACCACCGCCGACACGAGCCTGGGCGCCCTGTTCGTCGCAGCCACCGACAAGGGCCTGTGTCGCGTATCGTTCGACGAAGACGCGGACGAACTCCACCGCCGCTTCCCCAACGCCACGATCGAGCCGGGCGACGAAGTCCTCGCGGACCTGGCGGCGCAAGTCGTCGCGGCAGTCGAATCCCCCGACCGCGACCAAGACCTCCCGCTCGACGTCCGCGGCACCGCCTTCCAGGAGGCGATCTGGCAAGCCCTGCGCACCATCCCGATCGGCGAAACCCGCACCTACAGCGAACTCGCAGCCCTAGCCGGCCGCCCCGCCGCGGTCCGCGCCGCCGGCACCGCGTGCGGCCAGAACCCCGTGTCGATCGTCATCCCCTGCCACCGCGCGCAACGCATCGGCGGCGCGCTCGGCGGCTATGCCTACGGGCTGGATCGCAAGCGCGCGCTGCTCGCGGCGGAAGCTCCCAGAGCCGATCAGCGCGCCGACTTGCAGGAATAGACGAGCTTCTCGTTCGGCAGCGGCGGCAACACCGCACGCACCGCCGCCTGCTGCCCCGCAAGCCGACCCAACGCCGCCTCGTCCATGTTGCACACGTTCGGCACGACGCCGCGCGCGGTCCGCGCCGCTTCCATCCCCGCCGCCGACATCAGATAGCGCGTGTTCGAATAGACGCGCGTCGCCGGATCGAACGACAGCACGGACACGGTCTGCTCCGCATCGGGCACCAGCACGCGGTCCCAGCGGCCATTCGCGCCGACATATTGCGTCTTGCCGTTCACACACCCCTTCGCACCCCAGTCGATCGGCACGTCCTCGCTCGACGAGATCGTGATCCTGCTGCGTTCGGGGATCAGCGTGCACATCAGCTTGCCGAGTGCCGCATCGGGCGTCGATATCCGCGTCTTGGGCAGTGCGGACAGCGGCACGTCGACCTCACCCGAGGGCCGCAACACGAACACGATGATCGCGACCAGCACGCTCAGCCCGCCGATCGACACCGCCCAAATCGCCTGCCGCCGCTGCCCGCGCGATTCGAGCAGCCCCGCGCTCCCGATCACGAGCGCCCCCGCCACCAGCAGCAGTCCGGCGAGCGCCATGACGTTCTCGCGAGCCCGCCCGGCCTCGGTCCGCGCCTTCTCCAGCGCGACCTCGCGAGTCATCGCATCCTGCGTTGCAGCATCGCGCTTGGCGGACGCCGCATCGGCGGTCGCGCGCGCATCCGCGTCCGCGTCCTGCCGCAAGCGATCCTCGATCGACGTGCACCCCGTCCCGATCGACGCATAAGGCTGTTTCGCATCGTGGAGGAAGCCGGCCAGCTCGGTATCCGCAATCGCGAACCCAAACGTAGAATCGCCCTCCTCGCCGCGCGTGATCGCCGAGTTCACACCGATCACCCGCCCGCACCGGTCGAGCAAAGGCCCGCCCGAATTGCCGCGCGCGATGCTGGCGGTATGCAACAATACCTCGACGCCGCTCAGCACGCGCCGCCCGGAAAGCACGCCCTCGGACCGCACTGGCGTCATCGGCCGGATATAATCCGCCGCCGATCGCGCCGTCGCCAAGTCGACGTTGCCGGGGAAGCCCAGCGACACCACCGCATCGCCCTCGGTCATCGGCCCGGTATACAGCGCGCTCGGCGGCAGGCGGGCGCCGGTGAACTCGATCAGCGCCAGGTCGCGCTGCGAATCATACGCGATCACCTTGCCCTGGTAGGATTTGGACCCCTCGGTCGGGACGATGCCGACGACGACGTTGTCGGGATAGCGCTCGGCGAGATCGACGACGTGCGCGTTGGTGACGATCCGGTTGGGCGCGATCGCGAAGCCGCTGCCATGGCCGAAGCCGACCACCTGATCGTCGACCACCGCGATCGTCACGACGCGCACGACGCCGCGCCCGGTGGCGGCGATGTCGTCCGCGGACGCGGAACTCGCCAACCCGAAAGTCAGCGCGAGAAGGAGGAGCAGGCGGATCATGCACCAGCCTTCGGGGAGTTACGCGCGGCGATCAACCCTCGGCTCTTATAGGCCGCTATCCGCACGTCCGGTTTGGTTAGCGAATTATCAAGCCTTGGCGCGTAACCCCTTAGGCAATCATCCGGGGATTTGGGCATGAGCGCATTCGGGCGTCGTAGTGGCATGAGCGGGGGGCAGAACGGGGCGCAAGCGGTGCGTCCCGCATTCGGCGTCGCCCGTCCCATGCAGGGTAGTGGCCCAGCGCCGCGACCCGAGCCCGAAGGCGGCGCGCAATTTCCGCCGATAGACTCGCTGCCGATGCCCGGCGAGAGCGACGGCTTTGGCCCCGGCACGATGCCCGCCGGACAGCTGGACGCGATGCAGCGCCTGTCCGATCGCCAGAATGCCAGCGGCGAGGCGGGCAACAGCCGCGTCGAGGGCTTCGAACAGTCGATCCACAAGATCAAGGAACAGGTCCTCCCGCGCCTGCTCGAACGCGTCGATCCCGAAGCGGCGGCAACGCTCAACAAGGACGAGCTGGCGGAGGAGTTCCGCCCGATCATCGGCGAAGTGCTCGCCGAACTGAAGCTGACGCTCAACCGCCGCGAGCAGTTCGCGCTCGAAAAAGTGCTGGTCGACGAACTGCTCGGGCTCGGGCCGTTGGAGGAGCTGCTGGCGGATCCGAACATCACCGACATCATGGTGAACGGCCCCGAGCAGACCTATGTCGAGCGCAAGGGCAAGCTCGAACTCGCGCCGATTCAGTTCCGCGACGAGGAGCATCTGTTCCAGATCGCGCAGCGTATCGTCAATTCGGTCGGCCGTCGCGTCGACCAGACCTCGCCTCTCGCCGATGCGCGTCTGAAGGACGGCTCCCGCGTCAACGTGATCGTGCCGCCTTTGTCGCTGCGTGGCACCGCGATCTCGATCCGTAAGTTTTCCGCCAAACCAATCACGCTCGACATGATGGCGGGCTTCGGCTCGATGTCGCCGAAGATGGCGACCGCGCTGAAGATCGCCGGAGCGTCGCGCTTCAACGTCGTGATCTCGGGCGGCACCGGCTCGGGCAAGACGACGATGCTCAACGCACTGTCGAAGATGATCGACCCCGGCGAGCGCGTGCTGACGATCGAGGACGCCGCCGAGCTTCGCCTGCAGCAGCCGCACTGGCTCCCGCTCGAAACGCGTCCGGCCAATCTGGAGGGCCAGGGCGAGATCTCGATCCGCGATCTCGTCAAGAACGCGCTGCGTATGCGGCCCGACCGTATCATCCTCGGCGAAATTCGTGGCTCCGAGTGTTTCGACATGCTCGCGGCCATGAACACGGGTCACGACGGCTCGATGTGTACGCTCCACGCCAACTCCCCGCGCGAAGCCTTGGCGCGTATGGAGAACATGGTGATGATGTCGGACATCAAGGTGCCGAAGGAAGCGATTTCGCGCCAGATCGCGGATTCCGTCGAGCTGATCATCCAGGTGAAGCGCCTCCGCGACGGCTCGCGCCGCGTCACCAACATCACCGAGGTGATCGGGATGGAAGGGCCGGTGATCGTCACGCAGGAGCTGTTCAAGTTCGAATATATGGACGAGTCGGCGGACGGGAAGATCCTGGGGGAGTACCGCTCGATGGGGTTGCGGCCGTACACGCTCGAGAAGGCCAAGCAGTTCGGGTTCGACCAAGCGTATCTGGAAGCGTGTCTGTAATGTCGGAAGCGTACCTGTAGAAGAGCATCGCTAACCCTCCCGCCACCACCCCGGCGAAGGCCGGGGCCCAATTGGAAAGGTGGCAGTAACGATGTGCTGCGACCGCTCAGCACCGTCCCCCAATTGGGCCCCGGCCTCCGCCGGGGTGGTGGGGTTTGCGAGCGTTGCGCGTATCGCGGATTTCTCTGCATCGGCCTGATTTTCAGCATTCCAGTTTCGCATGAGAACGAGGAGTGTCGCGGTAGGATTGGCAGGACCGGATCGACATCAAGAGCACAGCGCGCACCCGGTCTCCAACCCGCCCCGGCGACGCCCCCGATTGTACGCCGCCACCGACCCGCTACGGACACCCCCACATGCGTCGCGCTCTTCTCATGCTCATCCCGCTACTCGCGGTCTTCACCGTTTCCGCGCGCGAGCCAACCACGCCAACGCCCGCCATCTCCCCCGAGGCGCGCGACCGCGGCTTCTACCATCTCGCCACCGATGCCGAGGCGCGCTGGGTGCCGTTCGATCTCACCCCCGGCAACCAGATCCGCTTCACGATGCAGCTCGACGGCCGCAAGGTCACCGCGATCCTCGATACCGGCGTCAGCTACACCTTGCTCGCCAAGGCCTCCCCCGCGCTTGACACCGCCAAGCTGGTCGCCGGCGGCAGCGCCAGCGCGATCGGCGGATCGGTCGCGCTCGGCTGGATGCCGACGCGCTCGCTCGCGCTCGGCGGGCTCGCGCGGACCGGCGGCGGCGTGACCGTCGCGAGCCTTCCCGCGATCGCCACCGGCAGCGCCGCCGCGGTAGACCTGCTGGTCGGCGCAGACCTGCTCGCGGGGTATGCGCTCGACATAGATTACGCCGCGCACCGCTTTCGCCTGCTCCGCTCGGGCCGCATGCCGTTCAAGGGCGAGACCGCACCGCTGAAAATTTCCACACAGCGCACCGTCTACGAAAGCGCGATCACGCTCGGCGGCCGACGCCTTGCGCCGATCGTCGTCGATACCGGCGATGGCTCGTCGATCACCGTCACCGCCGCCGGATGGCACGCCGCGAACCTGAAGGCGCTGCCGACCACCACCGCGATCGCGTTCGGCTTGGCCGGCCCCACCGTCAGCGGCCTCGCGATCGTTCCCTATCTCCGCGTCGGCGCATTGGTCGCGCGCGAAGCCGAAGTGCGGATCGAGCCCGCCGGCGGATTTTCCCAGGCGATCGGCACCGCCGGCCGGATCGGCTCGGGCTTTCTCCAGAACTACCGCGTGCTGCTCGATCCCGGCGCACGCCGCATGATCCTCCGCCGAGGCCCCCGCGCCGACCGGCCACCGCTGCGTTCGACCAGCGGCTTGCTCGTCGGCATCGAGAACGACCGGTTGAAGGTGCTCCACGTCATGCGCGGCGGCCCCGCAGCCGCTAGCTGGAAGGACGGCGATATGATCTGCACGATCGATGGCGCAGCGGTACCCCGCGATTACGCGACAAATCCGATCGCCACCTGGTCGGCCGGCGCACCCGGCCGCGTCGTCAGTCTCGGGCTGTGCGACGGTTCGACGCGCGCCCTTACTCTCAGGAATTTCTACTGATGCCGCGCAATCGATGGGTGCAGGCGCTGATCCTGCTGCTGGTCGCGCTGGCGGTCCGGGCATGGGATTTCGGCAATCCGGTGATCGATCCCGACCAGCAATATTACCTTCTCGTCGGAGATCGACTGCTCAACGGGGCGGTGCCTTACATCGATATCTGGGATCGCAAGCCGATCGGGCTGTTCCTGCTGTTCGCCGGCATCCGGACGCTCCCCGGCAACGGCATCCTCGCCTACCAGCTGATGGCAACGTTGTGCGCATGGGCGACCGCGATCGTCGTCGGCCGCGCGGCGAAGACTCTCGGCGCGAGCGATCGCGGTGAGTTCGGTGCAGCGACCGCCTATCTGCTGGTCATCGCGCTGGTCGGCGGCATCGGTGGGCAGGCCCCCGTCTTCTACAATCTGCCGATGGCGGTCGCCGGTCTGCTGACGTTCCAGCTTCCCGCCAAGGCCGCCGCCGGCAAGACCCGCGCGATCGTCGTCAGCGGTCTCGCCGCCTGCCTGCTCGCAGGAATCGCGATCCAGCTGAAGTACACGCCGATGTTCGAAGGCGCGGCGTTCGGCCTCGCGCACATCTGGTTCCTCGCGCGCACCCGCGCAAAATGGCGGCACGTCATGCTGGCGGCGACGGTGTGGGCGGTGACGGGTCTGGCACCGACGCTCGCCGCGATCGGCTGGTATCGCGCGCAGGGGCCGGCGGCATTCGATGCGTTCTGGTTCGCCAACGTCACGTCGATCGTGCTGCGCAGGGGCTATTCGGCGAGCGATCTCGCGATGCGCTTGCTCGGCATCGCCGCTCAGCTGTCGCCGCTGATCCTCGCCGCCGTCCTGACGTGGCGGACCCGACCGCGCGGCGGCGTGGCAGGCGAAACGATCCTGGTCGGTTACGCCTGGCTCGGCTTTGCGCTGGCGGGGTTCTTCGCGATCGGCACGTTCTTCGACCATTACGCGCTGCCGCTGGTCGCGCCCCTGGCGATCCTCGCCGCGCCGACGCTCGGGCGTTCGATCCGCTTGCTGATCCTGACGCTCGGCGTGGCGATCGCAATCCTGATCGCCAAACGCCTGCTCCATCCCAGCGACGCTGCCGGCGCCTACGCGGTCGCGCATGTCGTCGAAGCGAACAGCGGCAACGAATGCCCGTACGTCTTCAGCGGCGACACCGTCACCTATCACCTCGCACACGCATGCCTGCCGACCGCCTATGCCTTCCCCAATCTGCTCGCCTACGACACCGAACAGGGCGCGACCGGGATCGACGAAGCCGCCGAAGTCCGCCGCATCCTCGCCAAGCGCCCACCGGTAATCGTCACGTCGGACCGGCGCCTGTCGATCTGGAACCGGGGCAGCCTGCTCGCGGTCAAGGCGGCGCTCGCGCGCAACTACCGCCCCGTCTTCACGGCTCCGCGGAACAGCTGGCACACCGTCGTCTATCTCCGGAACGACCGCGCGTTCAGGTCTTGAACGCCAGCCCCACGGTAACCGCTAGCGCGATCAGCGCCAGCATCTGCACCGTCGGCCAGTCCACCCAGCCGACCGAGTCCGGATCGCGCCGCCGTCGCCTGCGCCGTTCCCCGAACCCCGCGACGATGGCGAGCGCGGCCAGCCCGCCACTCGCACCCCACAACACCGGCGCCATCAGTCAGCCGAGCTTCTCGACCTTTTCCTGCAACTTGGCGAGTTCGCTGCGTAGCGCGGCGATCTCGTCGTCCTTGCTGGCGGGTGCGGTCGCCGGTGCGACGCCACCAGCGGCACCCGGCTTGAACGCCTGGGTCGCGACGTCGAACATCTCGAGGTTGCGCTTGGCCAGATCGGCAAAAGGCGAGTTCGCGAACGCACCCTCGACCGCCGACTTGAACTGGTCGTGGTTGCGGCGGAAGCTGTCCATCGACGCCTCGAGATACCCCGGGACCATCGTCTGCATCGAATCGCCGTACATCGAGATCAGCTGACGCAGGAAGTTCACCGGCATCATCGTCTCGCCACGGCTCTCCTCCTCCATGATGATCTGTGTTAAGACGTTGTGCGTGATGTCCTCGTCGGTCTTCGCATCGACCACCTTGAAGTCGCGCCCTTCACGGGTCATCGTCGCGAGATGATCGAGCGTGATGTAGGATGACGACTCGGTGTTATAGAGCCGCCGGTTGGCGTATTTCTTGATGATGACGATTCCGTCGGCAGCCGGTTGCTTCTTCATGGATCCCCCGTCTTATGTTTGAAACGGAGGCTACAGTCTTTGATGACGCACCGCAACAAGGTCCGAGGCCCTTACCCTTGTTCCTGTCCGTGCTGCGCAGCGAGACCGCAGCATCGCCCGATCGGATGGCGCGCGCGCTAGCCGGATTGCGCGCGTATCAGGGCGCGCCGCGAGGGCAGCGCCCCGATCCGAAGCCTGCGATTCACCGTGCCGGACGCGTCGCGCTGCGCGATTACGGCGGCGAAGGCCGTCCCGTCGTGTTCGTCCCGTCGCTGATAAATCCGCCCGACATCCTCGATCACTCGCCTGAGTCTTCGCTGGTGCAATGGACCGCCGGGCAAGGATTCGACGTCTGGCTGGTCGACTGGGGATCGCCCGGCAGCGAGGACCGCGACCTCGATCTGGCGGCGCATGTCGAACGCTTGCTGGTGCCGCTGCTCCAGGCGCTCCCAGAGCCACCAGTGCTGGTCGGCTATTGCCTTGGCGGCACCCTCGCGCTCGGCGCGGCCGCCATCACCGCCACCGCCGGAGTCGCGACGATCGCCGCGCCGTGGCACTTCGCGGGGTATGGCGAAGGCCGTCCCACCCTCGCCGCCACCTGGGCCGCGGTCCAGCCCGCCGCCGCGATGCTCGGCGTCCTGCCGATGGAAGTCCTGCAAGCCGGCTTCTGGCAACTCGACCCCGCGCGCACGATCGCCAAATACGAAGCCTTCGCCGACCTTGCCCAAGACAGCGACGCAGCGCGCGCGTTCGTCCGACTCGAAGATTGGGCCAACGCCGGCGCCCCCCTTCCCTACGCCGCCGCCGCCTCGCTGTTCGAGGACTGCATCGCCAACGACTTGCCCGGCAAAGGCGGCTGGGTCATCGCCGGCACCCCGGTCGATCCGCTCGCACTAGCCTGCCCCACGGTCGAGTTCGTCTCGCTCAGCGACCGCATCGTCCCCGCCGCCACCGCGATCGGCCTCGCCGACCGCCGCGACCTCGGCGCCGGCCATGTCGGCATGATCGTCGGCCGTTCCGCCCGCGCGCGCCTCTGGGAACCGCTCGCCAACTGGATCGCCGCGCTCGGCTGACCTACATGGGGTCCAAACAAAGAGGATTCCGACATGACCGACCTGAACCCCAACGACGTCGTCATCACCGCCGCCAAGCGCACCCCCGTCGGCAGCTTCCTCGGCGCGTTCGCTGCCACGCCCGCGCACGAACTCGGCCGCATCGCGATCGAAGCCGCGCTTGAACAGGCAGGCGTCGCCGGCGAAGACGTCTCCGAAGTCATCCTCGGCCAGGTCCTCACCGCAGCCCAGGGTCAGAATCCTGCCCGCCAAGCCTCGATGGCCGCCGGCGTTCCCAAGGAAATCCCCGCCTGGGGCGTCAACCAGGTCTGCGGCTCAGGCCTGCGCGCGGTCGCACTCGCGGCACAGGCGATCCAGACTGGCGACGCGACCATCGTCGTTGCGGGCGGCCAGGAATCGATGTCGCTTTCCGCGCACGCGCAGTCGATCCGCGGCGGCCAGAAGATGGGCAACCTAAGCCTCGTCGACACGATGGTCAGCGACGGCCTGACCGACGTCTTCAACGGCTATCACATGGGCATCACCGCCGAGAACCTCGCCGAGCAATACCAGGTCACGCGCGGCGAGCAGGACGCCTTCTCGGTCGCCTCGCAGAACAAGGCCGAGGCGGCCCGCGGCTCGGGCCGCTTCAAGGACGAGATCGCCCCCGTCACGATCAAGGGCCGCAAGGGCGACACTATCGTTGCAGACGACGAATACATCCGCGCCGGTGCGACGATCGAGAGCGTCTCGGGTGTGAAGCCCGCGTTCAAGAAGGACGGCACCGTGACCGCGGCCAACGCCAGCGGCCTCAACGACGGCGCCGCCGCGCTCGTCATGATGCGCCGCGACGAAGCCGAACGCCGCGGCTCGACCATCCTCGCGACGATCAAGAGCTGGGCCTCGGCGGGCGTCGACCCATCGATCATGGGCATCGGCCCCGTCCCCGCCACCAAGCGCGCGCTCGAGAAAGCCGGCTGGACGCTAGCCGACCTCGACCTGATCGAAGCCAACGAAGCCTTCGCTGCCCAGGCGCTTTCGGTCGGCAAGGAACTCGGCTGGGACGCATCGAAGGTCAACGTCAACGGCGGCGCGATCGCCATCGGCCACCCGATCGGCGCCAGCGGCGCGCGCGTCCTGACGACGCTGATCTACGAAATGCAGAAGCGCGATGCCAAGAAGGGGCTCGCAACGCTCTGCATCGGCGGCGGCATGGGCATCGCGATGTGCGTCGAGCGTTAAACCCACTTTGGTAGCAATGTGACGCTTATGTCACATTGCTCGACAAAACAGTGTGCGAATGACGTCAACATGAACCGGAGCTTGCACTAACACTTCATACCCGTTTGTATTCGGTATCAAAATTACAAACGGGGCAACTTTAACCATGAACATGTATCGCCTTCTCGGCGCCACGGCGCTCGTGAGCGTGCTAGCCGGCCTTCCGTCCTATGCGGCAGCGCAGACCGCGCCGGATACCACGACGCAAACGGCGACCGACGCCGCTACGGCTTCGCCCACCGTAGCGCCGCAGGCCGCGCCCGCTGAAGATACCAATACCCAGGAAATCACCGTCACGGGTTCGCGTATTTCGAACCCGAACGGCGTTTCGACTGCACCGATCACCTCGATCAGCGCCGTGGAACTGCAGCAGACCGGCAACATCTCGGTCGGCGACGTCCTGAACAACCTGCCAGCGCTCGCCAACACGTTCAGCCAGCAGAACTCGACGCGTTTTCTCGGCACGTCGGGCCTGAGCCTGGTCGACCTTTACGGCCTCGGCACGCAGCGTACGCTGGTGCTCGTCAACGGTCGTCGTCACGTCGGCGCGGACATCCTGAACAACGCCGTGTCGCCGGACGTCAACACGTTCCCGACCGACCTGATCGACAGCGTCGACGTCATCACCGGCGGCAGCTCGGCAATCTACGGTTCGGACGCGATCGCGGGCGTGGTCAACTTCAAGCTCAAGCAGAACTACGAAGGTCTGGTCGCACACGGCCAGGGTGGCATCAGCCAGAAGGGTGACGCGGGCTCGTATTACGGCAGCATCCTGGCCGGCAAGAACTTCGCCGACGGTCGCGGCAACGTCGCGGTCAACCTCGAATATGCGCGCCAGAACAGCCTCTACGCGTCGCAGCGCAAGGATCTGCGCACCGTCAACAACTTCGTCGTCGTCGATACCGACCCCGCTGGCACGCCGAACGGCAGCGACGGCATTCCCGATCGCGTCTTCTACCGCGATGTCCGCCCGGTCACGATCTCCAACTCGGGGACGATCCTGTTCAACGGCCGTGCCGGCGCCGGCGCAGGTCGCTGCGGTCGCGACTCGACCAACGCGGCGTTCGACTGCCCCTATTTCTTCCAGCCCGACGGCACGCTCATTCAGCAGACCGGCGCGCGCGCAGGCCTGTCGCCGAATGGCTCGTTGATCGGTGGCAACGGCGATACGCTACGTGAAGGCAAGAACGTCCAAATTCTGCCGCAGCTCGATCGTTATTCGGCTAACTTGATCGCGCACTTCGATGTTTCGGATGCATTCATCCCCTTTATCGAAGCAAAGTACGTTCGGACCAATTCGGTCGGTTCCGGCAATAGCGGCCCGGCCTTCTTCCAGGGCTCGACGATCGATGCCCTTTATGAGCGCCCTCGCTACGACAACCCGTATCTGACCGATCAGGCACGTGGTGTCATTGCCCAGCAATATGCTGCAGCCGGGCTGCCGCTGACGGCCGCAACGCGCATTCCTCTCCGTCGCAACCTGCTCGATCTCGGCGTTCGCACCGAGGAGGCCAAGCGCGAAACCTACCGGATCGTCGGCGGCGTGCGTGGCACGTTCAACGGCGACTGGAAGTACGAGCTGTCGGGCAACTATGGTCAGTTCAAGGAGCGCACCAAGGTCCTCGGCAACCTGAACACCCAGCGCTTCCTGCTGGGCATGGACGCGGTCCGCAATGCGGCCGGCCAGATCGTCTGCGGTTCGCAGATCGATCCGACCCGCGCCAATCTCGGCCTGACCGGCGGCACCGATGTCGGGGGTAATCCGGCGGTGCTCGCCGCAGACATCGCTGCGTGCCAGCCGGTCAATCCGTTCGGCCAGGGCAACATCTCGCAGGCTGCGAAGAACTACGTTCTTCAGGACACGGTATCGGTCGGCAAGATCACGCAGCTCGATCTGATCGGCTACATCTCGGGTGACACGAGCCAGTTCCTGACCCTGCCGGGCGGTCCTGTCGGGTTCTCGGTCGGCGGCGAATATCGTCGTGAGACCGCGTCCTTCCAGGCCGATCCGCTGGTGGCATCCGGCTACACCTTCTACAATGCAATCGCCGCGTTTAATCCGACGTCGTTCACCGTGAAGGAAGCTTACGGCGAGCTTCGCGTGCCGTTGCTGGCCGACATCACGCTGATCAAGGAGCTGACGCTCAGCGGTGCTGGTCGCGTTTCCGACTACAAGGGTGCGGCAGGGACCAACTATACCTACAACGCAGGCATCGATTACTCGCCGATCGCCGATCTTCGCTTCCGTGCGCAATATGCGCGGGCTGTGCGGGCGCCGAACCTGCAGGATCTGTACTCGCCACTGGGTCAGAACTTCGCGCCTCTCTTCGTCGATCCTTGCGCGGCGCGTCAGATCGGCACGGGGTCTTCGACGCGTGCAGCGAACTGCGCGGCGGCTGGTATCCCCACCACGGGCGCTGGTGCGTACGACTACATCTACCAGCAGTCGCTGGAGATCCAGAGTGGCGGTAACCCCACGCTGAAGGTCGAGAAGTCCGACTCGTACACATATGGCGGCGTGTACCAGCCGAGCTACGTCCCAGGCCTGACGCTGTCGGTCGATTACTACAACATTCAGGTCAACGACGTGATCACCGCGCCAAGCGCGCAGCAGATCGTCAATGGCTGCTACGACGCGGCAAACCTGCAGAACCAGTTCTGCGGTCTGTTCCAGCGCGTCGCAGCGGGCGCGACCGGTCCCGGCGGTGAGGAGGCTTTCCGGATCATCGAAGGCAGCCTTCAGCAGACGACGCTGAACTACGCCAAGCTGAAGGTTCGCGGCATCAACACCGACCTCAGCTACACGCGTCGTTTCGGTGACAACAAGAACGTCACGGCCCACTTCATCTGGACCCACGCGCTCCAGAACGACTCGTTCCTCGACCCGACCGATCCTAACCGGGCAAACCGTCTGCTCGGCGAAGTCGGCCAGCCTAAGGACGCCTTCAACGTCAGCGTGAACGCCAGCGCCGGGACGGTGTATGTCGGTTATCAGTTCCGGTATCTGTCGCGCATGAACCTCAACACGTATGAGGACGTCAATTCGCTGCAGGGTCGTCCGCCTGAGAACGCCGACTATGCCGATATTCTGTACTACAAGTCGGTCACCTATCACGACCTGCGCTTGGGCGTGAACGTCGATGGTGGTTCGAACTTCTATCTCGGCGTCGACAACCTCACCAACACGCGCCCGCCGCTCAGCTCGACGGGTATCGGTGCGGGCACCGGCATCTACGAGCCGGTCGGCCGTCGCTTCTATGCGGGCTTCACCGCGAAGTTCTGATCGCCGTTTTGCGATGATCACTCTTGGGGTCGGCGATGTCGCCGGCCCCTTTTTTTTGCCCGCCCCGGGCCATTGCGGATAGAACCCGCTGGATGAACAGCGAAACGCTCCTGATCGAAGCCGACCGGTTGCTCGCCGCCGGGCAGGCCGTGCAAGCCGTGTCGATCGTCGCAGCCGCGGCGGAACAGGGCGACGTCGACGCGCTGTTCCGGCTTGCGAGCTGGAACCTGACCGGCGGCCCGGTGCCGCGCGATCTTCGCCGGGCACGCGAAATCCTGCGTCGCGCGGTGGCGATCGGCCATGTCGATGCCGCCTTGCTGGAAATCGCGCTGACCGCGAACGGATCGGGTTCGCCCGCGTCGTGGCACGCCGCGCGGACGCTATTGGCAGTCGCTGCACGTTCCGATCCCGTCGCCGCGCAGCACATAGCCCTGCTCGACGCGATGCGCCTGACCGCAGATGGCCACCCTGCCGCCGAACCGGCATCGGCTCGTCTCGCCACGCAGCCGGAAATCCGCCATTTTCCTGCGCTGCTGACCAGGGAGGAATGCGCACATCTGGCCAACGCCGCAAACGATCTGCTTTTGCCCGCCGGCGTGGTCGATCCGCGTACCGGGCGTGCCATTACCCACCCCGTCCGCACGTCCGATGCCGCGGTGATCGGGCCGATGCGCGAGAGCCTCGTCGTGCGCGCGATCAACCAGCGGCTCGCGACCATCACCGCGACGGATATCGCCCAGGGCGAGGCATTGACGATCCTCCGCTATCGCCCAGGACAACAGTTCCGCCCGCATTTCGACGCCATCGGCAACGCTCGCAACCAGCGCACGAAGACCGTGCTGATCTACCTCAACGAAGGTTTTGCCGGTGGCGAGACGCACTTCCCCAAACTCGGCGTCACGATCCGCCCGAAGGCCGGCGATGCGGTGTCCTTCACCAACACGCTGGCGGACGATACGACCGATCCCCAGTCGCTGCACGCCGGACTTCCCGTGGTGCAGGGCGTCAAATGGCTGGCGACGCGGTGGATCCGCAAACGGCCATTCGATGCCTGGACGGGGCCGGAAACACAGGCCTGATCACGCGTCCGACCATAGTCGGTCGAGCCGTCGGCCGAGTGAGGTCAGCAACTCGTACTGCGACATGCCCGACCGCGTCGCAGCCCGTGACAGATCGCGGTCGACTGCGATCCAGTCGCCTTCGGCCAGCCCGGCAGCGTCGTCGACCCGCACCGCGAGCAGATCCATCGAAACGCGGCCGATTACAGGCAGCTCGACCGTCCCTGCCCACGCCGTGCCGCGGTCCGAGAACCCGCGGAAATATCCATCCGCATAGCCGAGATTGACGATCGCGACGTCGGTATCCGCGGCTGCCGTCCAGGTCGCGTTGTACCCGACCGTCTCGCCGACCGACACGCGACGCCGTTGCAGCACCTGCGCCTCGACCGTCGCGACGGGCTCGATCGCGGCGGCAAGGCTCGATCGCGGCACGCCGCCATACAGCGCCAGCCCCGGCCGGGTCAGGTCGAACGCATAATCCGTCCCCAGGCCGATCCCCGCCGAATTGGCGAGGCTCAGCCGACGCGCCGACGTTCGACCGGCAAGCGCGGCAAAGCGATTGCGCTGGACCTCGTTCATCGCCGACTCTTCGTCCGCGCAGGCCAGGTGACTCATCAGCGTTTCGAGCTCGAGGCCGTCGAGCAGACCCGCGGCGATGTCGTCGGTGGACACCCCGAGCCGGTTCATGCCGGTGTCGACCATGACGTCACACGGCCCGCCGCCAGCGGCCTTCCAGCGCGCGACCTGGCCCACGGTGTTCAGGACCGGGCGTGCAAAACCGGCCGACGCTGCCGCCATGTCCTCGTCGCGGACGCCGTGGAGCACGCACACGGTCAGCCCGAGCGGTGCGAGTTCGGCGGCTTCCTGCCAGTTGGAGACGAAGAAATCGCGACAGCCCGCATCGGCAAGGCGGCGCGCGACCTCGATCGCGCCGAGGCCGTAGCCGTCCGCCTTGACCGCCGCACCGCAGGCGGCGCGCCCGCTCATGCGGTCGAGCGTGCGCCAGTTCTGGACGAGGGCGTCGCCATCGAGGCGCAAACGGAGCGGGGCAGGAATGTCGATCACCGGGTGCGGGATAGTGCGCCGGACCCGGCGCGTCGACCGTCTATGCCGGTTCGATGCGGCCGACGGGCACGAACAGACGACCGTCCTCGTCCTCCAACGTCGCGACGCGAACACCGAAAACTTGCCCGAGCGTGGCGGGCGTGAGGACATCGGCGACCGGGCCGAACGCCACGACCCGACCGTCCGCTATCAACAGAGCGTCATCGGCGGTGCGCTGGGCCTGGACGAGGTCGTGGAGGACGATCGCCACGCCCGCCCCGCCCGCCGCATAAGTACGCAGGCGCGCGAGCAGGTCGATCTGGTGCGACGGATCAAGGCTGGCCAGCGGTTCGTCGGCGAGCAGCCAGCGCGGCTCCCCCGCCAGCACGCGCGCGAGCAGGACGCGCGCGCGCTCGCCGCCGGACAGTTCGGCGATCGGGCGATCTGCCAGATGCGTCGTTTCGGTGTCGTGCAGCGCGCGCGCGATCGCCGCGTGATCGTCGGGCGACGCGCCGGCATGCGCCCCCCGATGCGGCAGCCGACCGAGCGCCACGACGTCGCGCGCGACGATGTTCCAATGCACCGTCGCATCCTGCGGCAGATAGCCGATCGCGCGCGCGCGCACCTTCGGGTCCATCGCCCGGACCTCCTGCGTGCCGAGCCTGACGCTGCCGGACGCATAGCCGACGAGCGCGGCGGCCGCCTTGACCAGAGTGCTCTTGCCGGCGCCGTTGGGCCCGAGGATCGCGGTCACGCGGCCGGGGCGCAGATGCGCGGATATGTCGTGCAGCACGGTGCGCTTGCCGAGCTTCACGCTCAGACGATCGACGATCAGATCCATGCGCGGCCTCGCTCCCTGAACAACAGACCGAGAAAGAACGGCGCGCCGATCATCGCCATAGCGACACCCAGCCGCACTTCGCCGGCGCCGGGGGCAAGCCGCACGAGGCTGTCCGCGGCCAGCACGAGCGCCGCGCCACCCAACGCCGACGGCAGCAGCAGCGCGCCCGGCCGGTGCCCGAATATCGGTCTCAGCAGGTGCGGCACGATCAGGCCGACGAACCCGATGACGCCCGTCACCGCCACCCCCGCCCCGACGACGAGCCCCGTCCCCAGCACGACGAGGACGCGGATGCGGCCCATCCGTACGCCCAACGACCGTGCCGCCGTTTCGCCGAGCGACAGCGAATCGAGCGATCGCCCGGTCGTCAGCAGCAGGATCGTCCCGAGCAGCATCGGCGGCAGCGTGGAATATACGTCGGTCCACCCGCGATCGGTCAATGCGCCCATCAGCCAGTCCATGACCTCCGCCACCGCATAGGGGTTCGGCGCGATCGAGATCAGGAACGCGGTGAGCGCGCCGGCGAGGCTGGTCAGCACGGTGCCGGCGAGGATGAAGGTGATCGCGCTCGACGATCGCCAGGTCAGTGCGGCGAGCAGCGCGACCGCGCCCCCGGCTCCGAGCATCGCCGCGATGAAGATGCCTGGTCCGGTGCCGACCCCGCAGACAATCGCGGCGACCGCGGCGAGCGCTGCGACCGACGAGACGCCGACCACCGCCGGGTCCGCGAGCGGATTGCGCAGATAGCCTTGCAGCACCGCGCCCGACAGACCGAGCGTCGCCCCCAAGGCGAGGCCAAGCACCGCGCGCGGCAGGCGCAGTTCGAGGATGATCCACCAGCGCGGATCGGCGGAGAACCACGCGGACGGCGGTACCGATACTTTCCCGCAGCCGAGCGAAAGACCAAACAGCGCGATCACAAGTAGCCCGAGCGCGAGCAGTTTCCGCATGCGGGTCATTGTGGCGCGTCCTCGCTCGTACCAAACTCCCCCACCCCGGCGAAGGCCGGGGCCCAATTGGGGGACGGTCGTGACCATGCGCAGCACTGGATCATTTTGGCCTTCCCAATTGGGCCCCGGCCTTCGCCGGGGTGGTAGAGGTGGGCCATCACAACCCCGCCCTTATCGCAGCCAGCCGTTCGAGCGCCGGCGGAATCGTCGGGCCGCCGCAATTGATCAACACACGCGGAAACACCGCTTGCGGCGTGTTCGGCAAAAGCCGGTGGCGCAGTGCCGCCCCCCGCCCGACGCGCTCCGAGGCGATGACGACATCGGGCGGCTGCGTGACGATCGTCTCCGCCGACAGCGTGCCGGTATGCGTCAGGCCGTAGCGTACCGCCGCGTTGCGCAACCCGACGCGGGTCATCATGTCGGTCAGCAACGTACCGTCGCCAGTCGCCAGATCACCGGTGATATAGAGCAAGGCGCTCGGCGGGTTGGCGCTGCGCCGCGTCCATCTGGCGACGGCACGATCGATATCGGCATTGATCCGCGCCCCCCCCGACGGCGCCCCCACCGCATCGGCGATCTGCGTCACCTGCGCCTCGCTCTCGACGATCGAGTCAGGGATGCCGAGCAGCAGCGTCCTCAGTCCGGCCCGCGCATACGCCGCCTGCGTCGCCGCGGGCGTGTAGGTGCTGGCGATGACGAGATCGGGGTGCAGCGCGATCACTTCCTCCGCGGTGCCGGCGGTGGCGCGAAACCGACGCGCGACGTCGAGCGGGATCGATGTCCCGCCAGGATCCTGCGAATAATGACTGATCGCCGCGATCCGCGATGCCGGCACGATCCGCACCAGCACCGCATCGACGCACGGATTGGTCGAGACGATCCCCCCGCCGCCGCTTCCGCCCGGCGGCACGGAGCAGCCCCCGAGCGTCGACGCGACCAGCAGCGCAAGGAGGATCGCCGCGCGGTTCACTTCAGACGCAACCGCACGCCGCCATAGGCCGCCCGCCCATAGGTGCCGTAGCCGGCGATCGTCTGGTACGACGCATCGGTGATGTTATCGACGCGGCCATAGACCGCGAACCGCTCGCCGATCGGAAACTCCGCCCGAACGCCGCCGAGCGCATAGCCATCGAGCCGCACCGCATTGGCGGAGTCGTCGAAACTGTCGCCGACCATCGTCACGGTGCCGCCGATCGATAGCCCGAACGGGAACCGGTAATCCGCGTTGACGCTCGCGGTCTGCTCCGGCCGCCGCGCGAGAGTCTTGCCGAAATCGTCGCCGGCCGACCGGTTTTCGGTGTGGATATAGCTGTAGTTCGCGGTCAGCGTCAGCGCATCGACCGGGCGCAGCGCCAGCGTAAACTCGGCGCCGTCGGCCTCGGCACGCGCGACGTTGTCGTACACGCCGAACGGGCGATCGACGCAGATCGAGCCGGGTGTCTTCAGCTCGGTAGGGCTGCAATCGCGGAAGTCGATCTGGTTGCGCGTGTGGCGATTGAAATAGGTAACGCCGACGCGCGCACGGTTGCCGAGAAACGCCTGTTCGACGCCGACATCGAAATTGCGCGCAGTTTCCGGATCGAGACCGCGGTTCCCGTAATCGGAGAACAGCTGATACAGCGTCGGTGCCTTGAAGCCCTCGCCATAGCTCGCGCGGACGGTGGTGCCGGTCCGCAACGCCAGTGCGGCATTGGCGCCGAACGTCGTGTGGTTGCCGAAATCGTCGTGATCGTCGTTGCGGACGCCGCCAGTCAGCGTGAGGATATCGATCGGTTTTACGATCAGCTGGCCATAGACGCTGGTGATGCCCGTGTCGGCAGAGCTGAAACCGTCGCTATACCGGCTGTTCTCGCGCTCGACGCCCGCGACGACGCGGACCTGGTCGAGCGGACGGAAGTCGCCCTGATATTCGTAGCGCTCGCTGCGACCGCGCCCGATGAAGCTCGGGTCCGTGCCGAAGGTCGGATCGTAATTGTCGCGGTTGATGTCGGCGATCGTGAACGCCACGCGGTTGTTGAACCGGCCATCGGCGAAGTTCGCATGAAGCCCGGCATAGCCGTAGATCTCCTGCGTCTTCGAATATTCGGGGTCGTCGGCCAGGACGAAATCGGGTGCCGGAAAGCCGTCGATGTCGACCTTGCTGTCCGCGAAATAGCCGCGCAGGTCGAGGCCGATGCCCGGTGCGAACTCGACGCCCAGCCGCCCGGCCGCGCCATATTGACGATAGCCGTCGCGCTCGGTGCCGCTCGCCGCCGACGAGATGCCGTCGGTCCGCAGATAGCCGCCGGTCAACGAGCCCGATACCGGTCCCTTGGCGCCCGACACGCCCGCACTCGCGAACACGCTGTCGGCATAGCCATATTCGGCGTTGGCGCGGGCCTGCACGCCTTCGGTCGGCGTCGCAGTGATGATGTTGACGACGCCGCCGATCGCCTGGCTGCCCCACGGTACCGAGTTCGGCCCGCGCAACACTTCGATCCGCTCGACCGAGCTCGACAGCAGGTTGGCGAAGTTGAAACCGCCGCCGGTCGACGACGGATCGTTGACGCGGACGCCGTCGATCACGACCAGGGTCTGGTCCGATTCGGCGCCGCGGATCCGCACGCCGGTCAGCGCGCCGACCGAGCCGTTGCGCGTGACGGTAACACCCGGCGTGGTCGCGAGCAGGTCGGACACCACCGTGGTCTGGCGGCGTTCGATCTCGGCGCGGTCGATCACCGTCACCGCCTGTCCGACTTCGCTTGCCGGCTGCGCGACGCGGGCGGCGGTGACGACCAGTTCGGGCGTATCGCCGTCGGGAATGGATTGTGCGTAGGCGGGCGACGCGATCGCTGCCGCCGCGCTCAGAAGTAGGAATGTTTTCGTCATCGGGCACGTCCTGAACAGAACCGCCTGCGACCATTCGCAGTGCGGCCAGACGTCTCTCGCTCGAGGATGCCCCATGGGGGCCTCTCGTCCGCGCCGGACACCCGCCCGCGCAGTGGATCGACCGTGAGAGGCAGGTCTCCTGGCTTCCGAGTCTTCGCGCCCACCCCGCCTTCCCAGGCTGTCACCCAGTGGCCTATTCGGGGTGGCCGCTATCCGGTCACAGTTGCGGGTACAGCGCCGGTCTTGCGGCTCTGGTCACGACGACCCTCCCGCGCACCGACTTCCCTTTTGATCCCGTCGCCGGGAACCCTTCACGTCACCGCCATTAGTCGCAGCCCAGACACGGGTCAACGCAAGCCGTACCGGAGCCCGACCCAGATCGTCCGCGGCGTCGCGCGCTCGACGATGTTGGCGCCGCTGATCCCCGCCTCGACCCGCTCGTTCAACATGTTTTCGGCACGCAGCTCGGCGACCAGCGACCGCATGATCGGCAGCGCGGCATAGCCGTCGAGCGTGGTCGCGGGCGCGAGCACCCGCGTATTCTGGTCGTCGTCGAACTGCCTACCGATATGGCGCAAGGTCAGCGAGAGCGCGGCGGCATCGCGGTGCCAGTCGACCGTTCCCGACACCGCGTCGCGCGGCGTCTGCGCCGGCCGCAATCCGTCGAGCGCTGCGGTGATCCCCGATCCCTCGACGGTCGAATTGGTATGCGACCACGACGCCTGCACGCCGAGTGGACCGGGACGATACGACGCATCGAGTTCGAACCCGTGCGCGCGGATCGCATCGAGATTCTGGCGGACGCGGTAGGTCGTCACGCCGGGCAGGACCTGCGCCGGGCTGGTGGTCGTGACGTTGGCGATGGCGTCCTTGAGCCGGTTGTAGAAATAGGTCGCGGCGATGCTGACACTTCGCGCGGGCGTCAGCGTGACGCCGCCCTCGACCCCGGTCAGACGCTCGGGCGAAAGGAAGGCATTCGCGGCGGTGGCGTCGTTGCCAACGCGGAACGGGCGATACAGTTCGTTGAGCGTCGGCAACCGCCAGCCACGATACCCCGCGGCGCGCAGCGTGATCGCGTCGGCGGGCTGGTAGGCGATACCGGCGCGGCCGGTCGTCTCGCTGCCGTCGCGATCGGCATAGCGCTGGTTGGTGAACGCAGGGCCGACGGCGAGCGGCCGTTCGGACAGATAGCCGCTGTCGATCGACCACCAGTCGACGCGCCCGCCCAGGCTGAAGGTCACGTCGCCCGCGACCACGCTGCCGTCCGCGAAGACGCCGGTCGTCGTCGTGCTCCCCCCGGCCTCGCGCCGTCGCGTCGGGACTGCCGCGACGAAGGTATAGAGTTCCTGCGTCTTGCCGCTGACGTCGCGCACGTCGGCGCCCAGCCGCAGCGTGATGCTCTCGCCCAGCGGTGGCAGGATCTCGATCCGCCCGCCAAGCCCGGTCGCCGGCGTATTATACTGGTCGAGCGACTGGATCGCGGTCGTGCGCGCGGCATTGATGCTGTTGAAGCTGCTCGCGAACGCGCGCGTCTGCAGATAAGCGAGCGCCGAATAGCCCCAGTCGCCGCGCCCGATCAGCCGGATGCTCGCATCGGCGCCCTCGCTTCTATTGTCGGTGAAGTCGGACCCACGGTCGCGCCGGTCGGTGAAGGCGCTGGCGTTCAGTTGCAACTCGGTCTTCGCGCCGATCCCGACGACGGTCCTGATCGCACCCGACGCCTGCTCGTACGGCGCGGGCCGATCGACGATCCCGCGACTGTCGGGCACGGTCGGCGTGAAACCGTCGCCGCGCGCATAGGCGCCGGACAGCGTCGCGAACCCGCCCCCGCGGACCAACGCCGCCGAACCCTGCGCATCGACCGAGTCGCGGCTGCCATAGGCGACACTGCCCTGAAACGGCGTCAGGTCGCCAGGCGTCGCGCTTTCGAGTTCGACCGTCCCGGCCAGCGCGCCCGGCCCCTGATAGCCACTGCCGCCGCCGCGCGTCACCCGGATGCGGCCCATTCGTCCCGTCGCATAGGCGGGAAACGCGACCCACCCGCCGAACGGATCCGCCTGCGGTACGCCGTCGAGGATCAGCAGCGCGCGGCTCGACGCATTGCCGCCGATCCCGCGCAACGAAATCCCCTGGCTGGTCGGGTTGGCGCTGCGCGAATCCGAGCGGCGGAACTGCTGCAAGCCGGCGACGTCGGCGAGCACGCTCTCCAGCCGGTTGCTGGCATTGGCGTCGATCCGGTCGCGCTCGATCGTGACGATGTCGTAGGCGCGGTCGCCCGGCGCCGGCGCCAGCCCGCGCCCGGTCACGACGATATCGGGTGCAGGTTCGGGGGTCGATTGCGCGATGGCAGCGCCGGACGACAGGAGGACGCAGACAAGCGCGGATAGCGGGAGGCGAATCATCGCCGCCGCATGGCAGCTTTACCCCGTCTCTGGAAAGCGGGCAGACCGGACCGGTCGCCGTTCAGCTATCGGTGCGCAGACGGTAGCCAACCCCCAGTTCGTTGGCGATCACGCTGCCGACCGGGTCCGGCGCCTCGAGTTTCTGGCGCAGGTTGCGGATCACGATGCGCAGATATTCGATCCGCGGATCCTCGTCGCCACCCCACGCCGCGGCAATGATCTTGTCGTGCGTGACGACGCGCCCACTGTGCCGGGCAAGCACCGCAAGCACCTCGTGCTCCTTGCGCGTCAGATGCAGTTCCTCGCCGTCGCGCGTCACGACGCGGCGATCGAGATCGATCGTCAGCCCCCCCTTCCGCACGAGCTTGGGCGCAGTGTCGGCGGTGGCCCGATGCCGCAGCGCGACGCGCAACCGCGCGAGCAGTTCGTCGCTATCGAACGGCTTGGTGACGAAATCGTCGGCGCCGAGATCGAGCGCGGCGACCTTCTCGTCGGTCGCGTCGCGCGCGGACACCACCAGGATCACCGCGTCGCCGTCGCGCCGCAACACCGGGATCAGGCTCAGGCCGTCGCGGTCGGGCAACCCCAAGTCGAGCAGGATCGCGCTCGGGTGCTCGGCCGCCGCGCAGGCGATCGCACTGCGCGCATCGACCGCTTCGACCACCGCATAGCCCGCGCGTTCCAGCGTGTTGCGGAGCAGGCGGCGGATCGAGATTTCGTCGTCGACGACGAGGATCTTGGCGGGCATCAGATCGCGCTTTCGGGTGCGACGTTGCGCACGATGAGAGGGGACGGGAACACCAGCGTGAACGCGGCGCCGGGTTCGTCGACGCGATTGCCGGCTTCGACCATCATCCCCATCGCCTCGGCGAAGGCCTTGACGATGGCAAGCCCCAACCCGGTCCCGACGATCTCGCGGTCCGATCCTTCGAGCCGGCGGAACGTCTCGAACACCTCGGCCTCGCGACCCGGCGGCAGGCCCGCACCGTGGTCGAGCACCGCGAGCCGGAGTTCGCCGTAGCGGTGCCGCCCCTCGACGACGATCTCGGTACCGGGATCACCGTAGCGCCCGGCATTGTCGAGCAGGTTGAGCAGGCAGTGATGCAGCAGCTGCGGATCGACCCGGACCAGCGGCAGGTCGGGCGGCACGTCGAGCCGCACCGCATGCCCCTCCAGCGCGCGGCGCGCATCATGCGCGGCGCCGGCGACCGCATCACTGAGATCGGTCGCCTCGACGTTGAGCTTGAGCGCCCCCGCCTCGACCCTCGCCATGTCGAGCAGATTGGCGACGAACCGGTTGAGCCGCGCCGCCTCGGTCTTGATCGTCGCGATCAGATCGGGGGTGGCACCGTGGTCGAGTTCGTTCGCCGCGGCGATCACCGCGGTCAGCGGCGTGCGCAGATCGTGGCTGACCGACGACAGCAGCGCCGCGCGCAGCCGATCGCGCGTCCGCACCGCGTCGACATCGCGCATCTCGGTCTCGAGCCGCAGCCGTTCGAGCACCAGTGCGGACTGATCGACTAGGCTGGTCAGCAGCGGCAGCTGATCGGCGCGAACCGGATCGCCGCTGTTCTCCCGCGCGATGCCGAGCACCGCGAGCGTCCGCCCGCCCGCCTTGACCGGCTGGAACAGCCATTCGGACGCGGCGAGCGTCGCCGACCCCTTGCCCGCCGCCGCGCCCGCATCGAACGCCCAGTTCGCAGCGGCCAGATCCATCGTGTCGAGCCGGTAGTCCGCGGTGCTCGCAGCCTGGACGGTCAGCCCGGCGCCGGTCGTCGGGGCAAGCAGGACCGACTGCACCGCGAACACCTGCGCGACGTCGTCGCAGATCATCCGCGCCGCGACCGCCGGATCGTTGATCGCGCTCAACTGCCGCAGGAACCCCGCGAGCGTCGCGTTGGTCTGCGCGCTCGCCGCGGCGAGGTCGGCCTGCGCCCGCACCCGCGAGGTGAGCTGGCTGGTCGCGATCGCCACCCCGAGCAGAACGAAGATCGAGATCAGGTTTTCGGGATTGCTGATGCTCAGCGTGCCGACCGGCGGCAGGAAGAAGAAGTTGTACGCGAGGCTGGACGCGATCCCGGCGAACAGCCCGGTGCGCAACCCGAACAGGCTGGCCGCCACCATCACCGGCAGCAGGTACAACAGCGCGACGTTGCCGAGATCGAGGATATGGAACAACGCGCTGGCGACCGTGGTGATCGCGGCGACCAGCGCCAGCGTGATGGCATAGCCGGTCGGCGAGCCCCAGCCCGCCTTCGACCGCCGCCACGCCAGCGCGGAGGTCCTGATTTCGGTTTCCATCGGCAGGACGTGGACGGTGACGCCGCTCGTCCCGCGGATCAGCCGGTCGACGATCGATCCGTGGATGAATTCGAAGGCGCGCGACCGGCGCGACTTGCCGACGACGAGCTGGGTCGCGCGCGCGTGGATCAGGAAGCCCTGGATACCCTCCACCACCGACGCGGCCGGTACCGTCGCGACCGCCGCCACGAGCTGCGTCGCCAGCGTCATCGCGGCGGCGACGCGCTGATGCTGGACATCGGTGAAGTGCGCGGTGCGGGGCGTTTCGATGAACAGCGCCGTCCACGGGCCGTGCAACCCGTCGGCGACCCGCTTGGCCGCGCGCACCAGGCCATCGACGCCGGGCAGTTCGTTGATCGCGACGACGATCCGGTCGGTGCCCGCCCATGTCCCGCCGATGCCGATCGCGCGGACATGATCGAGCATCTGCGCGTCGACCGCCTGCGCGGCACGGCGCAACGCCAGTTCGCGCAACGCCGACAGGTTGGATTTGGAGAAGAAATGACTGAGCGCGCGGGTCGCCTCGTGCGGCAGGTAGACCTTGCCCGCCTTCAGCCGCTCGATCAGTTCGTCGGGCGGGATATCGACGACCTCGATCTCGGCGAGTTCCAGGATCCGGTCGGGCACGGTCTCGCGCACCCGGACCCGCGTGAAACTGGCGACGATGTCGTTGAGGCTTTCGACGTGCTGGATGTTGATCGTCGAATAGACGTCGATCCCCGCCGCCAGCAATTCCTCGACATCCTGATAGCGTTTGGGATGGCGACTGCCGGGGGCGTTGGTATGCGCGAGTTCGTCGACGAGCGCGAGCCGCGGCGCGCGGGCGAGGATCGCGTCGATGTCCATTTCCGCCAGGACGCGCCCTTCATAGGCGACGTCGCGACGCGGGACGATTTCCTGCCCACGCGTCAGCCGTTCGGTTTCGACCCGACCGTGCGTCTCGACGATGCCGATGACGACGTCGACGCCGTCGCGCCGCCGTGCCGCGCCTTCGGACAGCATCTCGAAGGTCTTGCCGACCCCCGGTGCCGCGCCGAGGAAGATCTTGAGCTTCCCCCTCCCCTCCTGCTCGGCCTGACGCAGGAGGGCATCCGGATCCGGACGATTGTCGCTGTTGCCCGGATCGCTGACCGGCATCAGCGCGGCAGGGCGTCCAGCGCGCGGTTCATCGCCAGCACGTTGACGTGCGGTTCGCCCAGGATCGACGTCTCGGTCGCAGTGGCGACGATCGTCCTCACCCGGTCGACCGGGATGCCGCGGACCCGCGCGATACGCGGTGCCTGGACGGCGGCGGCGGCGGGCGACAGATCGGGATCGAGCCCCGATCCGCTCGCGGTGACGAGGTCGGCGGGCAGCGGCCCGGTCAGCCCTTCGGCGCGACGCTTGGCGATGTCGGGCGTCACCCGGTCGACCAGCGCGTGCGAGGCCGGGCCGAAATTGGACCCCGACGACGCCAGCCCGTCATAGCCCTTGCCCGCGGCGGACGGGCGCGTCTGGAAATATTTGTCCCCGACGAACGCCTGACCGACCACCGTCGAGCCGACCACCTGGCCGTTCTGCGTCACCAGACTGCCGTTCGCCTGCGACGGAAACACGGCCTGGCCGATCCCCGTCATCGCCAGCGGATACGCCAGCCCGAGAAGTGCCGCGAACAGGATCGTCATGACGATCGCGGGTCGCAGTGCGGAGGTGAGATCCTTGCCCATATTATTGTCCTTATGCGAGGCCGAGGCCACCGACCACAAGGTCGATGATCTTGATGCCGACGAACGGCGCGATCAGCCCGCCCAGTCCGTAGATTGCCAGGTTGCGCGCGAGCAGCGGGCCCGCCCCCATCGGCGTGTACTTCACGCCGCGCAGCGCGAGCGGCACGAGGCACGGGATGATCACCGCGTTGAAGATGATCGCCGACAGGATCGCGCTTTCGGGCGACCCCAGCCGCATCACGTTGAGCACGCCGAGCCCCGGATACAGCACGACGAACATCGCCGGGATGATCGCGAAGTATTTCGCCACGTCGTTGGCGACCGAGAAGGTCGTCAGCGCACCGCGCGTCATCAGCAGCTGCTTGCCGAGGCCGACGACCTCGATCAGCTTGGTCGGATCGCTGTCGAGATCGACCATGTTGCCCGCCTCGCGTGCCGCCTGCGTACCGGTGTTCATCGCCACGCCGACATCGGCCTGCGCCAGTGCGGGCGCGTCGTTGGTACCGTCGCCGCACATCGCGACGAGCTTGCCGCCCTGCTGTTCCTGGCGGATCAGCGCCAGCTTGTCTTCGGGCGAGGCCTGCGCGAGGAAGTCGTCGACCCCCGCCTCGGCCGCGATCGCCGCCGCGGTCAGCGGGTTGTCGCCGGTGATCATCACCGTGCGGATGCCCATCGTCCGCAGCTCGCCGAAGCGTTCGCGAATGCCCGCCTTGACGACGTCCTTCAGGAAGATCGCACCGAGCAGCCTGCCGTTCTTCGCGACCGCCAGCGGCGTGCCGCCGGCGCGCGCGATCTCGTCGGTGATGCGGCGCAGTTCGGTCGCGGCCGCGGTCTGGCCGACGCCGGGATTGGCCTTCAGGATCGAATCGACTGCGCCCTTCTGGACCAGCATGTCCGCGGTGCGCACGCCCGAAATCCGCGTCTGCGCGGTGAACGGGATGACTTCCGCGCCATCGGGCAACACGCTCGTCGTGACGCCGAACCGCTCGCGCGCCAGCACGACGATCGATCGGCCCTCGGGCGTCTCGTCCGCGAGGCTGGCGATCAGCGCGGCTTCCGCCATCTCGGCATCGCTCGCGCCGCCGACCGCACGGAACTCGCTCGCCTGACGGTCGCCGATCGTGATCGTACCGGTCTTGTCGAGCAGCAGGACGTCGATATCGCCCGCCGCCTCGACCGCACGCCCGGACTTGGCGAGCACGTTGAACCGCACCAGACGGTCCATGCCGGCGATGCCGATCGCCGACAGCAGCGCGGCGATCGTCGTCGGGATCAGCGTGATCAGCAACGCCGCGAGCATCGCGACCGGGATCGAGCCGCCCGCATAGCTGGTGAAGCCGGGGATGGTGCCGACCGCGATCAGGAAGATGATCGTCAGGCCGACCAGCAGCAGCGTCAGCGCGATCTCGTTCGGCGTCTTCTGCCGCTCGGCGCCTTCGACCAGCGCGATCATGCGGTCGAGAAAGCCCTTGCCGGGTTCGACCGTCACCTTGACGCGGATCTCGTCGGAGATGACCCGCGTCCCCGCGGTCACCGCCGAGCGATCGCCGCCCGCCTCGCGGATCACCGGCGCGCTCTCGCCGGTGATCGCCGCCTCGTTGACCGAAGCGACCCCCGACACGACCTCGCCGTCCGACGGGATCAGATCGTTGGTCTCGACCAGCACCACGTCGCCGACCTTCAGCGCGCTGGCCGGCACGCTTTCATGCTCGCGACCGTCGCCCTTCAGGCGCTTGGCGACGAGGTCCGCCTTGGTGGCGCGCAGCGAGGCGGCCTGCGCCTTGCCGCGCCCTTCGGCGAGCGCTTCGGCGAAGGTGCCGAACAGCACCGTCAGCCAGAGCCAGATTACGAGCTGCAGCTTGAAGCCGATGCTCAGGCTGTCGTGGCCGACGACCAGCAGCACGGTCATCAGCGCGGCGACGACCGCGGTGACGAACATCACCGGGTTGCGGATCAGCTCCTTCGGGTTGAGTTTGACGAACGACGCCGTGATCGCCGGCACCACCAGATCGGCGGTGAACAGGCTCTTGCTCTGCGAACGGCTTTGCGAATTCTGGGCCATGATGGCGCCCCCGTCAGGACAAAGTGCCGCGGATCATCGCGAGATGATCGGCGATGGGACCGAGCGCGAGGCTCGGCAGGAAGGTCAGGCCGCCCAGGATCAGCACGATGCCGACAAGCAGACCGACCCACAGGCCGCCGGTCGTCGGGAACGAGCCCGCGCTTTCCGGCGTGTATTTCTTCGCGGCCAGGCTGCCGGCGATCGCCAGCATCGGCACGATGATGAAGAACCGGCCGACCCACATCGCAACGCCCAGCAGGCCGTTGTAATAGGGCGTGTTGGCGCTCAGCCCGGCGAACGCCGACCCGTTGTTGCCGACCGCGCTGGTGAAGGCATAGAGGATCTCCGAGAAGCCGTGCGGCCCCTTGTTGAGCGGCCCCGCCAGCCCCTGTGCCAGCACCGACGACAGCGCGGTGAGACCGAGGATCATCAACGGCAGCACCGCGATCGCCAGCACCGCAAGCTTCACTTCGCGGCTTTCGATCTTCTTGCCGACATATTCGGGCGTGCGGCCGACCATCAGCCCGGCGACGAACACTGCCAGGATCGCGAACAGCAGGAAGCCGTAGATGCCGGCGCCGACGCCGCCGATCACGACCTCGCCCAGCTGGATGTTGAACAGCGGGATCATCCCACCCAGCGCGGTGAAGCTGTCGTGCATCGCATTGACCGCGCCGCACGAGGCCGCGGTGGTGACGACCGAGAACAACGCGGACGCGGCGATCCCGAAGCGGACCTCCTTGCCCTCCATGTTGCCGCCCGCGACGCCGAGATGATGCAGCACGGGGTTGCCGGCGGCTTCCTGCCAATACGTCACGGTGACGCCGGCGAGGAACAGGATCACCATCGCCGACAGGATCGCCCAGCCCTGCTTGGTGTTGCCGACCGCCTTGCCGAACGTCCAGGTCAGGCCGAACCCGATCAGGAAGATCGACAGCATCTGGATCAAATTGACCAGCGCGGTCGGGTTCTCGAACGGATGCGCCGAGTTCGCGTTGAAGAAGCCGCCACCATTGGTGCCGAGCATCTTGATCGCTTCCTGGCTGGCGACGGGCCCGATCGCGAGCACCTGCTTGACGCCTTCGAGCGTGGTCACGTTGACCGTGGCGGCCAGCGTCTGCGGCACGCCGCTGGCGATCAGGAACACCGTATAGACGACACACAACGGCAGGAGGAGATACAGCGTGATGCGCGTCATATCGGCCCAGAAATTGCCGATCGCCTTCGACTCACGCCGCGCGAACCCGCGGAACAGCGCGAACGCCAGCGCGATGCCGGTCGCCGCGCTCAGGAAATTGTGGATCGTCAGGCCGAGCATCTGGCTGAGGTTCGACATCGTCGACTCACCCGAATAGCTCTGCCAGTTGGTGTTGGTGGTGAAGCTGACCGCGGTGTTGAACGCAAGGTTCGGCGACAGCCCGGCGAGCCCCTGCGGGTTACCCGGCAGCACGCCTTGCAGACGCAGCACCGCATAGGTGAACGCCATCAACGCGACGTTGAACACGAGCATGTGCAGCGCGTACCGCCGCCAGCCCTGCTCGGCCTGCGGATCGATCCCGGCAAGCTTGTAGAAACCGCGCTCGACGGGTCCGAGGACGACGTGGAGCGGGGTGCGGCGGCCTTCGTAGAGCGCGAACAGCCACAGGCCGACCGGTTTGGTCAGCGCGAGCAGGATGGCGACGAAGCCGAGGATCAGGAACCAGCCCTGGAATGTCATGATGCCGCCTCCTTCAGAAGCGTTCGGGACGGATCAGGACCGCCACCAGGTAGATGAGCAGGCCAAGCGCAGTCAGTGCCGCGAGCCCGAGATCGAGAGTCATCGCATCCCCCTCATGCGTTGTCGCACAGGCGGGCATAAGCAAGCGTCGCCGCCACCAGCCCGACCATCACGAGGATCCAAATAAGGTCTTCCATCGGTTGATCCTTGTTAGTTGGCGGCGTCAGAAAGCGGCGGTGAGCGAAGCGACGACGGTGCCGCCGGCGATCGTGCCGGTACCGTCCTGCCCCTTGCTGAAGCTGGGCTGCAGATAGGCGGACTCGCGGCGCGAGATGTCGGTGTCGACGTACGACACGTTGAACGTCAGGGTGCGCCACGTCGTGTCGGCGCCCAGCGACCAGTCCCAATAGTTGCCGGTCGGGGAAACTGCGGTCGCGTTCGGCCCAAGGCCGTCCTGCCCCCAGCTATGCCCGATATGCGCCTTGGCGGTGATCGGCGTGCCCGTGATCGCGAACGCGCCGTCGCCCGACAGATACAGGTTGTCGTCCTTGGCGCCCGGTCGGGTATAGACGCCCGCGGCGGCATCGGCGCCGGTCGCGTACCATTTGCCGATCGCCTGCTGCTTGGGCGCGTAGGCGACCGCAGCGGTCAGCGTCGCCGGACCGGTAGTGCCGCTCAACTTGACATAGGGCTCGGCGAAGTCGGTCTTGTTGGCGCCGCCCGGGTACATGTACCACGTCAGCCCGGTATCGAGCGTGGCGCCATTGCCCAGCTTGGCCTTGTAGCCGCCGATCAGGTCGAGCTCCATGTTCGCGCCGCCGAACGTGCCCCAGCCGGCGAGGTTCGACGCCCAGGTGCCGACATAGAAGCCGCTCTCGTGCGCGATCGTCAGACCGCCCTGCACCGCCATCTGGCGGTCGGATTGCGACACGCCGCGAAACCGATAGTCCGACGCGATCGCGACCGATCCGCTGACGGTGATCGCCGACGGCGGCGCGGCCGGGTTGGCTGCAGCCGGGGCGGCCGGGGTCGTGTCGTCAGGCGCCGACTGTGCCTGCGCTGCCGCCGGGATCGCCAGTGCCGGAACCGCCAGCAAAACCCCTGCGACCGCCGAATATAAACGCTTCATCACTACACCCCAACCGAAGACGCCCCGCGAATTATGCGCGGAAGCCGTGGAGCCTGGCGATTAGGCGCAGGACGCGTAGCAATTCGAGAGCGATTGCCCCCTTTCGCATATAGCTGGCGTATAGTTGGGGTCCGGACGCGCGATTATGCCGGGGATCAGCCGAACGCGTCGATGATGGGCGCAGAGGTCAATCCCGCCAGACGCAAAAAAGCCCTGGTAACTCATCGAGCTACCAGGGCTTTCTATGGTGGGCGTGGCAAGGATTGAACTTGCGACCCCTGCGATGTCAACACAGTGCTCTACCACTGAGCTACACGCCCGCCGGACGGCTCCACTAGCCGCGGTTATCGCGGCGTGCAAGCGTTCAATGCATGCCCGTCACATTATCCATCTCGAACAGCCGATCGACCTCGGCGACGAGGTCGCGCAGATGGAACGGCTTCGACAGGACGCGGGCGTTCGGCATCGCCCGCCCGGCCTTCAGCGTGACCGCCGCGAAGCCGGTGATGAACATCACCCGCAGGTCCGCGCACATCTCGCCGGCCTTCTGCGCCAGCTCGATCCCGTCCATTTCGGGCATGACGATATCGGTCAGCAACAGGTCGAATGTCTCGGTTTCAAGCAATGGGATCGCCGCGGTGCCACGGTCGACCGCGGTCACCGCATAGCCCGACCGTTCGAGCGCACGCGTCAGATATTCGCGCATGACCTGATCGTCTTCGGCCAGCAGGATTCGCAACATCGATCTAAAGTCCCGTTTTCGCACAGCATCGTTGCAGCCGACCTAGCCGCAAAGCGGTTAAGATTTCCAGATCGATTGCCCGCATCGCGCGGTCGCCCTAGCGTGGATCGATGCCATCCGCCCCGTTTACCTCGCTCCCGTTCGAACGCTTCGGCACGATGCCGCCGTCGAGCCCGGTGGTGATCTCGGTGCCGCATGCGGGCCGCGACTATCCGCTCGCGCTGAAGACCGCGTTGCGCGTGCCCCTGTCCGGCCTGCTGCCACTAGAGGATCGGCTCGTCGATGCGGTCGCCAAGGCGGCACGGACGCACCAGACCACGATCGTCCAATTGCGCGCGCGCGCTTGGATCGATCTGAACCGCCGCGAAGACGAACGCGATCCGCTGATCGACGAAGGGGCGGCGGCAACTCCGCTGGCGCAGCAATCCGCCAAGCTGCGCAGCGGCCTCGGCCTCGTGCCACGCCGGACATCGGCTGCCGGCGATCTCTGGGCGCGGCGGTTCACCGATGCCGAGATCACCACGCGGATCGTCGAGGATCATCGCCCGTATCACGACGCGGTCGGCGCCGCGCTCCAGGCGGCGCGTGCACGGTTCGGGATCGCGGTGCTGCTCGACGTCCATTCGATGCCGCCACTCGCGCCCGGCGGTCCGCGCATCGTGATCGGCGACCGTTTCGGCCATGCGGCGGATGGCCGGTTCGTCGAGGTCGTCGAAGCGGCCTGCGTCGCGCACGGCTTTTCGGTCGCGCGCAACGCGCCGTATGCGGGCGGGCATATCCTCGAACGGCACGCCGCGCCCGGCACCGGGGTTCACGCGATCCAGCTGGAACTCGACCGCACGCTATATCTCGACCGCAAGCACCATGCGCCGGGCGCCGGTTTCGCCCGCGTCGTCGACCTCGTCCGCGTCATGCTGGACGCGCTGGCGGAAGAAGCCCGACTTGCGCCGCTAGCCTTCGCCGCGGAATAACCGGTCAGTCGGTCATCGCGCCCAGCAGATCGGCGATCTTCGCGCCGCGCTCGACCGGATCGAGAATCGTCTCGCGCGCGATCCACCGCCCGGTCTTCTCGACCAGCTCCTCCAGCGGTTTCTCCGCGTGTCGATCATGCGGCGTGAACGCGATCGCCGCCGGCCCCGCATCGATCCGCTCGATACCTGCCTGCCGCGCGAGCATCCGAATTCGAGCGACGTGCAGCAGGCGCTGCGCCGGATCGGGCATCGCGCCGAAGCGGTCGTCGAGTTCCGCCTCGAACCGATCGAGCGTCGCCACATCGGCGATCCGCGCGAGCCGCCCGTACAGCGCCAGCCGGACCTCCTCCTCGGGTATCCATTCCTCGGGGAGGCTGCCACCCAGCTCGAGATGCAGTTCGGGTACCCAGTCGTCGATCGGCTCCCCGCCGTCCTGATCGATCCGCGCCTGCTGCAACGCCCGCGCGAACAGGTGCTGGTACAGGTCGATGCCGATCAGCTTCATGTGCCCGGCCTGCGCCTCGCCGACCAGATCGCCCGCGCCGCGCAGATCGAGATCGCGCGCGCTGATCGCGAACCCCGCGCCCAGCCGGTCGAACGCCTGGAGCGTGTTCAGCCGCTTCAACGTCGCGGGTGCGATCGTCGCATCGCCATCGGTCAGCAGCATCACCTGTCCGCGCCGCCCGCCGCGACCGACCCGCCCGCGCAACTGATGAAGCTGCGACAGGCCGAAGCGATCGGCGTGATGGACGATCATCGTGTTCGCCCGCGGTACGTCGAGACCCGCCTCGATGATGTTGGTGGCGAGCAGCACGTCGCCGTCGCCCGCGGCAAACGCGACCATCGCCTCGTCGATCTCGGCCGCGGGCATCTTGCCATGCGCCTGGACGAGCCCGAGTTCGGGCACCAGCTTGGCGAGCCTGGCCGCGAGCGGCGCCATGTCCTCGATCCGGGGCACGACGACGAAGCTCTGTCCGCCCCGCGCGCGTTCGCGCCGCAAGGCCGCGCGGACGACGCTGTCGTCGAAGCTGGCGACCGCGGTGCGGATCGGCTGGCGGCGTGCCGGCGGGGTCGCGATGATCGACAGACCCTGCAGACCGACCATCGCCGATTGCAGCGTCCGCGGGATCGGCGTCGCGCTCAGCGTCAGGACATGCCCGGCGCCCAAATCGTGGAGCTTGGCCTTGTCCGCGGTCCCGAACCGCTGTTCCTCGTCGATCACCACTAGCGCGAGATCGCGGTAGGTCACGCCCTTCCCGGCGATCGCGCCGGTCCCGATCACGACGCCGATCGATCCGTCGGCAAGGCCTGCACGGACGCGCGCCTTGTCCGCGCTGCTCGACAACCGCGACAGACCGGCGACGACGATCCCGGTGCCCTCGAACCGCTTGGTGAACGTCTCGATATGCTGGCGGACCAGCACCGTCGTCGGCGCGGCGATGGCGACCTGCCGCCCGGCGAGCGCGACGGCGGCCGCCGCACGCAAGGCGACTTCGGTCTTGCCGTAGCCGACATCCCCGATCACCAGCCGATCCATCGGCTTGCCGCTCGCGAGATCGGACAGCGTGGTCGCGATCGCGCGCGCCTGGTCGGGCGTCTCGGTGAAGGCGAACCCGGCGGCGAAGCGCTCATAGGCCGCCCGGTCCGGCTCGATCGAATCGGTCGTCCGCGCATCGCGCTCGGCCGCCAGCTTGGCCAGATCGCGCGCGCTCTCGGCGATCGTCGCGTCGATCGCCCCGCGGCGCTTCTGCCACGATGCGCCGTCGAGCGTATCCAGCGTCACCGCGTCCTCGTCGGCACCGTAGCGCCAGATCCGGTCGGCCTCCGCGACCGGTACGAGCCGCCGTCCGCCCTTGGCATATTCGAGGACGATCGCGTCGCCGCCCGTATCAGGCAGCGCCTGCAAGCCACGGACGATCCCGATCCCGAACGTCTCGTGAACGACGACGTCGCCGCACCGCAATTCGCTCGACAGGATCGATTGCGCGACACGACCGTCGGACATCTCATGGCTGCCGGCCCGCCCCCCGAGCAGATCGGCGGCCGCGACGACGGTAATCCCGCCGACGACGAACCCGCGATCGATCGGCGCGTCGAGTAGCAGCGCCTGTCCCGGCTTGGCGGCGAGCACACCGGCCCAATCGTCGACCGGATCGAACGCGGTCTTGGCGGCGCGCTCCAGCCGAGGCCGCAGGAACCGCAGATCGCGCGACGACCCGGCGATCACCAGCCGTCCATCGGCCAGCACATCCTTGGCAAACCGGGCAAAGGCGCGGGTCGGATCGCGGCGTTCGATAAAGCGCGGCGGCAGATCGTCGGCGATCGCGAACGCGGTCGTCTCGCGCTCCGCCATCGCCGCAGCCCAGGCCTTGTCGAGAACCAGTTCTACAGCCGCCTTGCGCCGCGGCAGACCATCGGCGGCGACCGCGAGAAAACGCTCGCGACGACGTCCGGCATCGGGATCGAGCGCAACCGCCGCGCCGGGCAGGTGCGCGAGGATCGTCTCGCCCTGTTCGACGGCGGGCTCGGTCGCGCGACCGATCTCGATCGCGTCCAGGTCGCCCTGGCTCAACTGCGAGACCGGATCGTAGCGGCGCAGCGACGTGATCCTGCCATCGCCGAATTCCACGCGGACGGGCAGGTCGCGATCGACCGGGAAGATGTCGACGACACCGCCGCGCACCGCGATCTCGCCGGGTTCGTCGACGCGGTCGTCGATGACATAGCCGATCTCCGCCGTGGTCGCGGCAAACGCATCGAGATCGATCGTATCGCCGGGCGCGAGCCTCGGCGGGACGACGTCGAACATCGCCGGCGCCGGATAGCGCACCGCAGTGGCCTCCGCGGTCGTCACCAGCAGGATCGATGCCCGCCCCGCTTCGACGCCCGCGCGCAACCGCCGCAACGCCGCCACGCGCAGACCGACGTTGGCTGGCGATGCGGGAGCGTCGTCACCGGGCAGCGCATCGCTCGACGGCAGATGGACCACCAGCGCGGCAGGCGAAAGCGTAGCGACGATCGCGGCGATCTCGGTCGCGCGCCGATCGTCGGACGCGATGTAGACGAGGTTAGCGTCCGCCAATCGCTCGGCGATCGCGGTTGCCAGTGGCGCCACCGCAATCGCCTCCATCGCGATGCCGTGTTCCTGCTCGACCTGCGGACTGACCTGAAGCACCGATACGCATCCTTATCCTCGGCCCTTGCCGGGCTCGCATAAGGACAGAACGTGAGGCCTATCGGCGCGTTCCTGACCGCTTATCGTCGATCAAGGCATTTGTATCCTGCGTTACTTGGGCGCGCAAAATCGATCCTTCGCGCGGAATTACCAGGCGAAGGCGGGAACGATCGTGCGCCGCCCCACCAGGAACGCATCCGCGACGAGCCGCAACGGCGTGACGTCAACCGCGCTCGACCGCGCTCGCACCAGCTCGGCGAACTTGCCGTACAACCGCGCATATTCGGCATCCGGTGCCTCGCTGACGTCGCCGTCCACCTCGATCACCGATCCGCCCATCCGCAACGTCAGTCGACCGCCATCGGTATCGACGACGATGTCCCATTGCTGCGGTCCTTCGTGGAGGAAATCGAATGCAGCGGTCACCGGCACACGCGCACCCGCCGCCCCGTCGCACGACAGGCGTAAGTCGGCAGCGAGCGGCGACATCCGCCCCTCGGGCACGTGCATCTCGGCATCGTCGACCGTCCAGCCGCCGGGCAGGATCTCGGTCGCGATCGACAGCGCGTTGATCCCCGGATCGAACACGCCGAACCCGCCGGCCTCCAGGATCCAGTCCTGGCCGGGGTGCCAGCGACGGATATCCTCGCGCCAGTCGATCGTGACCCGCTCGACCCGCCGCCCCTCGAGCCATTTGCGCGCCGGCGCGACGCCCGCCGCCTCGCGCGAATGCCAGGTCGCGAACAGCGTCCGGCCCGCGGCGACCGCATGCGCCTCGATCCGGGCGACCTCCGACAGCGTGGCGGCGGGCGGCTTTTCCATCATCACGTCGAGCCCGGCATCGATCGCCGCCATCGCGATCTCGGCGCGACCCACCGGCGGCGTGCACAGCGACACCGCATCGAGGTCGTGCCCCGCCGCCACCAGTTCGGCGATGTCGCGGTAGTTCGCGACGCCGTCGACCACCGCGTTGCGACTGACCGCCGCGACCAGTTCGAACCGGGGATCCTGCGCGATCGCCGGCAGATGCTGATCACGCGCGATCTTGCCGACCCCGACAATGGCGAGGCGGATCGGCTTCGGGGACGACAGGTCAACAGCCATGCAGGAATCCTCTAAGATTTGTCTTACTTTTCTTTAGGGTGCAGGAGGCAGGCGATCAACGGCAACCCGCATCACTCCGTCTTGCGAAACGTCACGCCTGGCGAAAGGTTTTCAACCAGGTTTCGCTGAAGAAGATCGACATGCAGCGTGTTGGGCGCGCGCCGTCCTAAAATCTTTCCGTCCCCCGGACTGGTTCGACGCTTATTCCCGTCAAACATGTAACCGTCATTCCCGCGGAGGCGGGAACCCATACTGGCAAACCTCGCGATATAATGGCGACTGTTTGAGCTTAGGGATCCCCGCCTCCGCGGGGATGACGGAGCATGGCATGTCGGAGAGGGTACCTGCGGACGGGTTCCGGGTTCCGGGGTCCGTTCCATACGCCAAATCTCATGGATTTCGCAGCACCGCGAATGCCGGGTTCAGACTCACCCAAGCAAACCCGAATGGTCTGG
>Ga0265798_10001202_pt1 | contig 40976 bp, 27 predicted proteins | sample P3T30metagenome_FD_192430 | JGI IMG/M metagenome (GOLD analysis project Ga0265798, IMG submission 192430) | Plant litter microbial communities from East Loma Ridge, Irvine, California - P3 T30 | ecosystem: Environmental > Terrestrial > Plant litter > Unclassified | place: USA: California... | reverse complement strand
CGCTCAACGGATCGGGACTGGTCGCAGCAAACCCGGCAACCGAGCCGTTCCAGGCCTATTGCTGGTGGGTGACGGGCGAGCTCGACGTCATCAGCTTCGTCGATTTTTGGGGCCTCGACGGCGACGCGCCGGACATGCCCGCGCGTCGCCGCGCGCATTTCGGCGGCACCGCCGCGCCGTGGTTCCGCCTCCTGCTCGACGGAGACCACGCCGCTATTCAGGTAGAGTCGCGCTCGACCAGCACCGGGACCATCTCGACCGATGGCGAATCCTCGCCCGCAAGCCGGGCGTAGAGCGCGGCGACCATCGCCTTCGCGCCGGCCGCGATGTCCTGGCGGATCGTCGTCAGCCGCGGCACGGTCTGCCCGGCGAGGGGGAGGTCGTCGAAGCCGACCACGCCGATCGCGTCGGGCACCGACAGGCCGTGGTCGGCCAGCACGCGCAGGGCGTTCATCGCGATTACGTCCGACGCGCAGGCCAACCCGTCGATATCGCGGCCGATCCGCGCGACATGCGCGGCGATCTCGTGCTCCATCACGTCCGAAGCGAGATGCGTGTCGAGCTGGAGGGGAGGGGGCAGCCCTGCCGCGGCAGTCGCGGCGACGACGCCTTCGTAGCGCTGACGGATCTCGGGCGTGCGCACCTCGCCGAGGAACGCGAGGCGACGTTTGCCGCGCGCGATCAGATGCTCGCCTGCCATGCGCCCGCCGCCGACATTGTCGGTGCCGATCGCGCAGTGGACCTGGCCATCCCAGTGGCTGCCCCACGCGACCAGCGGGCGGTATTGCCCGGCAACGCGCTCGATCGCGTCGAACTGCGTCGACTGACCGATCACCAGAACGCCGTCGAGCATCCCCGAATCGACGATCGCCTCCAGCCAGTCCTCGGCATCCGGAATGATCCGCGACAGCATCACGTCATAGCCGTTTTCGGTCAGTGCATCCGCCAGATGGCCGAGCATCGTCATGAAGAACGGGTCGGAGATATGCTGGCGGCGTTCGTGACCGAGCGGGACGACGACGCCGATCACGCCGGTCCGCTGCGTCCTGAGCCGGCGCGCCATCTGGTTCGGGCGGAAATCGTGTTCCGCGGCGAGCGCCTGGATCCGCGCGCGCGTCTCGGCATTGACCAGCGATTTGCCGGCCAGCGCGCGCGATACCGTCCCCGCCGATACACCCGCCAGCTTCGCAAGCTCGGCGATGTTGCGCACCCGCCGTCCCGTCCTGCCCAGTCCCTCGTCCATCGCTTGTTCCGCTCGGTTGATCGCGTGCCTTGTCGGGGGCGTACCATGTTCCGTCAACATCATCCCAAAAACCTCAACAATCGATTGCGAAATGGCTGTTGCAATCGATTGTAAGTGGTTTTAGAGCGCGATTATCGAGCGGCTCGGAGAAGGTCGCGTCATTATCCCAAGGAGGGGACCGATCATGCGCCTGCCATCGACGTCACTGGTTTCGCTTGCTGCACTCGCCGTAGCGCTGGGGGCCACCCCCTCGTTCGCTCAGATCGCCACGGTGCCGACGCCAGCGTCTGGTCAGCCTGGCGCGCCTTCGGTGCAGGTGACCACGCCGCAGCCCGGCCAGGCCGCGAACGGTTCCGCGACCCCGACCACCAACACCGCAATCGACGGATCGCCGGTTGCCGCGACGACGACCGCGGATGACAGCGGCGCATCGGGGCAGTTCCTCAACGACATCGTCGTGACCGGTTCGCGCCAGGGTCAGACGAAGTTCCGCAGCTCGACCTCGGTCAGCGACGTCACCGCCGCACAGATCACGCAGTTCACGCCGCGCTCCGAAGCCGACGTCCTCCATCTGATCCCCGGCATCCGCGTCGAATCGACTGCAGGCGCAGGCGGCAACTCGAACATCACCGTGCGCGGCCTGCCGCTCGCCTCGGGTGGCTCGAAGTACGTCCAGCTGCAGGAAGACGGCCTGCCGAACGTCGAGTTCGGCGACATCGCGTTCGGCAACAACGATTTCTGGCAGCGCTACGATTATACCGTCGACCGGTTGCAGGCGGTCCGCGGCGGCACCTCGTCGACCGGCGCATCGCAGGCGCCCGGCGCGGTCATCAACTACGTGTCCAAGACCGGCGAGACCGCAGGCGGCCGCGTCGGCGTTTCGACCGGCCTTGGCTACAACGACAAGCGGGTCGACTTCGATTACGGCGCGCCGATCAGCGATACGCTGCGCTTCAACGTCGGCGGTTTCTATCGCAACGGCGAAGGGCCGCGCGATCTCAGCTACACCGCGGAGAACGGTTACCAGGTGAAGGCGAACGTCACCAAGACGTTCGACAACAACGCCGGCTATATCCGCCTCAACTTCAAGCGGCTCGACGATCGTGCGCCGACCTACACATCGATGCCGTTCGGCGTCCGCGTCAAGGGCGACACGATCACCGGCTATTACCCGCTCGACGGGTATGACGCGCGCAAGGACACGTCGTTCTCGAAGAACAACCTGACCTTCCCGGTCGTCAACGCCGACGGCTCGGTGTCGCAGGGCAACAACAAGGACGGCATCTCGGTCCGCTCGACGACCGCGGGTGGCGAACTCCACTACGACTTCGGCAAGAATCTCGCGATCGACAACCGCTTCGCCTATACCTGGAACAACGGCGTGTTCTCGGTGCCGTTCTTCGGCAGCCTGACGAACGTCAGCGCGCTCACCTCGGGCGCCAATCCGTACACCGTCACCACCGCGAACGGCACGACCTACACCGCCGCCAGCGCACGCTATGCCAACGGGCCGAACGCGGGGCAGACCGTCGCGGGCAACGCGGTCGTCAACGGCAACCCGACGCTGCGCACGGCGATGAACAACATGAACCACTGGGCCAACGACTTCGGTGTGACGGGCAAGTTCGACGTCGGCGCCGGGAAGGTCACCGCCCGCGCCGCCTATTACCATTACAACCAGACGATCAACATGGATTGGCAGTGGAACGGTAGCCTGACCGCGGCAACCGCGAACGATCCGGCGATGATCGACCTGTACAACGCCGCCGGCGTGCGCCTGACCGACAACGGCATCACCGGCTACAATACCGGGTTCGGCGCCTTCAACCGCCATTACGACCTGAACTATGCCGGCAACGCGCCCTATGCGACGCTGAACTACGAGGACGACCATGTCAGCCTCGATGCGAGCGGGCGGTATGAATTCCTCCACGCCTCGGGCAATTTCTTCCAGACCGCCGCCACCAAGTCCGCGCTCGACGTCAATGGCGACGGCGCGCTGTCGGTCGCCGAACAGAACACGTATCTGAACAGCGGCGTGGCGCAGAAGATCGACTACAGCGTCAACTACTTCAACTGGTCGCTCGGGGCGAACTACCGCTTCAACGGCAATACCAGCGCGTTCATCCGCGTCAGCCAGGGCCACCGTGCCAATGCAGACCGGATCGTCTCGGACTTCCCCGGCGCGTTCACCGCGGCGGGCAGGCTGACCGACATCGGCCGCTCGGTCGCGGTCAATCCGGTGACGCAGCAGGAACTGGGTATCAAGCAGCGCGGCAATGTCGGCGGGTTCAGCTACGGCGCGTTCCTGACCGGCTTCCGCAGCCAGGCGACCGAATACAATTACGACCTCACGCGCCCGGTGGGCCAGCGGCAGATCTTCCAGCGCTACAAGACCTATGGCGCCGAGCTGGAATCGCAGATGTCGTACGAGCATTTCGCGCTCAACGCGAACATCGTCTACACGCATTCGCGGATCGCGCAGGATCTGATCGGCAACAATTCGGGGAACACACCGGCGGCGACGCCGGACTTCATGTTCACGATCTCGCCGTCGTTCAACCTGCCGCTGGGCTCGATCGGCTTCACGTATCTGGGCCAGACCAAGACCTATACGGACTCGAGCAATCTGCTGAAGCAGCGCGGGCAGGGGATCTTCAACGCGTTCGTGTACGTCAAGCCGGTCGAGCCGCTGACGATCAGCCTGAACGTCGCCAACCTGTTCAACAGCTGGGATCAGTCCGGTCGTCTCGACCAGGCATCGGTCGGCGACCTTGCTACGACGGGCGCGCTGTACGGCGTCGCCTATGCCGGTACCAACCGTGCGGGCTTCGGGCGGACCTTCTCGCTGTCGGCGAGCTACGCGTTTTGATCGTCGATCCCCGGGGCTGACCGAGCGAACTATCACCGCCGCCAGCTGCGAAGTCGGCGGCGGAATGCTGTCCGACGCCGCGCCGATGACGGACAAGGGCAAGTCAAAAGATGGCGCGGAATGTGACAAAAATCACATGGAACGTTGCGCGATCGTCATCGGTATTTTGCGGGTCTGCTTTAACGAAAAGGAAGTCCGTATGCGTCGCAGTGCTCTGTTCATTCTGCCCATGATGATGCTGTCGGTTTCGCCCGCGCTGGCCAAGGGTTGCATCCGCGGCGCGGCGGCTGGCGGCGTCGGTGGGCATTTCGTCGGCAAGGGCCATGCCGTGATGGGTGCCGCCGCCGGGTGCGTGATCGCGCACCATCACTACGCCAAGCAGGCCCGTGCCCAGAAGGCGGCGGCCCGCTCACACGGCTGAACCTGAACGCTGCGCTTCGCTGACGACTGCCGTTCAGCGAAGCGTATGCCCCGCACGCGGCGGGTGCATAAAACACAGGTTATAGTACTGAAATACCTGAATATATCTTTGGCCCTGTGAGTTCATGTCCAGGGAGTATGTGCTTCAGTCTCAGTGGAGCTTGAGCGTCATATCCCCACAACATGGGGCTTATCATGATCGATTTCCAAACCATCTTTCGCCTCATTACCGTAAGCACCGGCGCACTTTCGCTCGCCGCGTGCGTCAATCCCTCGGCCAAGATCGCCACGTCGCTCGAGGGCTATGGTTTTCAGCCTGCGCAATCGCAGTGCGTCGGCGACCGCCTCGAAGCCAATCTGTCGATCGGGCAGCTCCAGCAACTCGGCCGCGCGGCGAAGGCGTCGCGCCAGGGCGACACGACGCCCGGTAGGCTGACGATCGGCGATTTCGTCCGCGTGTCGGGGCAGGTGAAGGATCCGAAGGTGCCGCTCGAAGTCGGCAAGGCCGCCGCGGCTTGCGGGCTCCTGACGGACCCGGCGTCCCCGCTTTAAGCCCTTTGGTCGTTAGCGCGACGGACACGCGGGCGCGATCATCGCCAAATCAAACGGTCGGGATACGGACTGATTTTCAGACGTTTCGCATCCGGTTCATTCTTAGACACAACCAAGGAGATACATCATGAACAGCGACACCATCACCGGCACGACCTCGGACCTCGGCGGCAAGCTCAAGGAAGGCCTCGGCAACGCGATCGGCGACAAGTCGCTGCAGACCGAAGGCGCCGCCGATCAGTTGAGCGGCACGGTCCAGAAGACCTATGGCCAGGCCAAGGACGCCGTCGAAGAGAATATTCGTCCGGTGATCGATTATGTTCGCCAGTTCTCCAAGGAGCGTCCGTTCACCGCGGCTGCCGTAGCCGGCGTCCTCGGCATCGCGCTGATCAACACGCTGCGCGGCAAGTAAGCTGTCCGGCGGGGGCGCCAGTCGCCCCCGCCGTAATCTCGAACCGTGACGAACGACACCGACCTCGCGTCCGGCGACCCCCAAGCCTCGCCGATGGCCGAACACTTTAGTGGAAGCAGCCTGATATGACGGGCCACACCGACTTCAATGCCCGGTATGATACGCGACATAACCAAGCCCCCAGGAAAATTCGGTCGGACGAAGAGTGGGAGGGGTTGTGGCATGCCGACGACCACGGCGCCCGTTCCGGGCGTATGGTCGAACTCTGTATCGCCGCTCTGGGAGCCGTCGTCGCGTTGCTTGTCGTTCAACGCGGATGGCGTCGCGTCTCGATACCCGTAAAGCGGTTCGTACCGTCCGCGGCCGACATCCATGTCCGGATGCCGCCACCGCGTTGATCTGCGGAACTTGAGGGACGGTTTCCCGGCGTTTTAAAACTCCGGTGTATCTACTTGCAGCTACCTGAGCGTCCGTTGCAGCGCATCGTGCCACCCGGCGACGAGCGTATTGCGTCGATCGTCTGGCATGGCGGGCTCGAAACAGCGGTCACGCGACCAGAGCGTTTCCAGCTCGTCTAGACCCGACCAAACACCGGTTGCGAGCCCCGCGTGAAAGGCTGCTCCCCGTGCGGTCGTCTCCAAATCCTCCGGGCGTTCGATCGGGACTTCGAGCAGGTCGGCGAGGAAGCCGCAAAGCCAGTCGTTGGCCGCCATGCCGCCATCGACGCGCACGCTGGCAGGCCTTCCGCCGCCGTCCGCGATCATCGCTGCCACAAGGTCGAGCGTCTGGTAGCCGACCGCCTCCAGTGCCGCGCGTGCAAGATGCGCCTGTGTCGCGCCTAGCGTGAGCCCGAAGATCGCCGCGCGCGCGTCGGCATCCCAGTGCGGCGCGCCTAGCCCGACGAACGCGGGCACCATGTAGACGCCGTGATTGTCGGGCACCTGCGTCGCCATGTCGTCGGTGTCGCGCGCATGCGTGATGACCCCGATCCCGTCGCGCAGCCACTTCACCGCCGCGCCCGCCACGAAAATCGATCCCTCCAGCGCAAAGGTGGTTTTTCCGGCCAGCCGGTAGGCGGGAGTCGTCAGCAGCCGATGTTTCGATCGGATCGCCTCGGCTCCGGTATTGAGCAACATGAAGCACCCCGTGCCATAGGTCGACTTGGTCATGCCGCGCGCGAAGCAGGCCTGGCCGAACAGCGCCGCCTGCTGATCGCCAGCGATGCCCGCGACGGGGATCTGCGCGTCGAACAGGCCGGGGGCGGTCACGCCGTAGTGATGGGCGTTGTCGTGGACCTCGGGCAGCATCGCGATCGGTACGCCGAACAGGTCGCACATCGCGGTGTCCCAGCGGTCTTCGCGGATGTTCCAGAGCAACGTGCGCGACGCGTTGGTGACGTCGGTCGCGTGGACGGTGCCACCGGTCAGCCGCCACAACAGGAAGCTGTCGATCGTCCCGAATGCGAGCAGGCCGCGCTCGGCACGGTCGCGGGCGCCCGCGATGTGATCGAGGATCCACGCGATCTTGGTCCCCGAGAAATAGGGATCGAGCAGCAATCCGGTGCGCTCGCGAACCTCGTCCTCGGCGCCCGCCGCGCGCAGTTCGGCGCATCTGGCCGCGGTACGGCGATCCTGCCACACGATCGCGGGATGGATCGGGTTGCCCGTCGCGCGATCCCAGACGACCGTAGTCTCGCGTTGATTGGTGATACCGATCGCAGCGATGTCGCGTGCGGCGACGCCGCTCCTGGCGATCGCCTCGCGCGCCGTCGACAGGACATCGCGCCAGATGTCTTCGGGGTCATGCTCGACCCAGCCCGGCGCAGGATAATGCTGCGCGAACTCGACCTGCGCCGCCGCGACACGCTTGGCTTTGGAATCGAAGACGATGCTCCGCGTCGACGTGGTTCCCTGGTCGATCGCGAGGATATGCTTGCCGGTCATGTGATCCTCTCCGCTTGCGCCTGACTTGTGCCGGTTTGAAACGACGGTCAATCCTTTCGTTTGGCTTCGAACTTCGCTAAAGCGAGCGCAACCGAAAGCGGAAGGCTATCCCGTGCGTGCATCATCGGCTCCAGACTACGACCTGCTGATCGTCGGTGGTGGCATCAACGGCGCGGGGATCGCGCGCGATGCGGCGGGACGCGGCCTGCGCGTGCTGTTGGTCGAGCAGGACGATCTCGCCAGCCACACATCGTCCGCCTCGACCAAGCTCATCCATGGTGGACTGCGCTATCTCGAATATGGCGAGTTCAGGCTGGTGCGGGAATCGTTGATCGAGCGCGAGCGGCTCTGGGGCATGGCGCCGCATATCATCTGGCCGCTGCGCTTCGTCCTGCCGCAGACGCAATCGCCACGTCCCGCCTGGATGGTGCGGCTCGGCCTGTTTCTCTACGACCATCTCGGCGGACGGAAGCGGCTGCCGGGGACCGAAACGATCGCGCTCGACCGATCGCCGGTCGGCAACGGGCTTGCCGATCGGCAGGGCAGGGCGTTCGTCTATTCGGACTGCTGGGTCGAAGATAGCCGCCTCGTCGTGCTGAACGCGCGCGATGCCGCCGATCGCGGGGCCGAGATTCGCACGCGCACCCGGCTGCTCGACGCCCGCCGGGAGGGTGGTGAATGGACGGCGACGATCGTCGATGCGGGGGGCGAGCATCGGATGCGCGCAAAAGCGCTGGTGAATGCCGCGGGCCCGTGGGTCAGCGACGTGATCGGTCGCGCGGAGGGTATCCGCAGCGAGAGCAAAGTGCGGCTCGTCAAGGGCAGCCACATCGTCGTGCCACAACTCTACGAGGGCACGCATGCCTTCATGCTGCAGAACGAAGACCGCCGGATCGTCTTCGCGATCCCCTATGAGAGCAAGTTCACGCTGATCGGCACGACCGACCAGCCATGGGACGCCGCGCCCGGCACGCCGGTCATCAGCGACGCGGAAACGGCGTACCTCATCGCGACGGTAAACCGTTATTTCGCGCGCAAGCTGACGCCGGACGATGTCGCGTGGAGCTACGCCGGGATCCGTCCTTTGCATGACGATCATGCCGGCAACGCCTCCGCCGTGACGCGCGATTACGTGCTCGATCTGGACGCGGGCGAGGGCGAGGCGCCGATGCTCAGTATATTCGGCGGGAAGATCACGACCTATCGCAAGCTCGCCGAACACGCGATGGCCGAACTGGCGAAGGTCATGCCTGCGATCGGCCCGGCCTGGACCGCCGGCGTCGCGCTGCCCGGCGGCGATATTCCGGGGGCGGATTTCGAGCGCTTCCTTGCAGGGTTGACGGCTGCGCGGGCCGGACTGCCTTCCGAGCTGCTTCGGCGACTGGCGCGTGCCTACGGGACCGACGTCGCTGCGCTGCTCGACGATGCCGTGAATATCGCGGCACTCGGCGAGGATTTCGGCGGCGGGTTGACCGAGCGTGAGGTCGACTATCTGATCGCGCGCGAATGGGCGCAAACTTCCGACGACATCCTGTACCGACGCAGCAAGCTTGGACTGCATGTCCCGTCGGGGACCGCCGACCGACTGACCGCCTATCTCGAAGCCCGGCCATCGACCCTAGCATGACCCCGGCGCCGCTCGAACATGCCGTGCTCCGCCACCGTCGGATCCTCGAGCTCGCGCGCCAGACCGGGAGCGTCACCGTCGAAGCGCTGGCGGCGGAGTTCGGCGTTTCGTCGCAGACGATCCGCAAGGATCTGAACCAACTGTCGAAAACGGCGATGGTGTCGCGCGTGCATGGCGGTGCGGTGACGACGTCGGGCGTCGATAATCTCGATCACGGCGCGCGGCGAGCGGTGGCGTCGGGGGCGAAGGTCGCGATCGGCGCGGCGGCGGCGCGGCTTATCCCCGACGGGGCCAGCCTGTTCATCAACATTGGCACGACCACCGAGGCGGTCGCTCGGGCGCTGACCAGCCATCGCAACCTGCTGGTGATCACCAACAACCTCAACGTCGTCGACATCCTGCGCGGCTCGCCGTCGATCGAGATCCTGATCGCGGGCGGCCGCGTCCGTGCCGCCGATCGCGCGGTCGTCGGCGCGTTGGCGATGGATTTCATCCGCGGCTTCAAGACCGATTTCGCGATCATCGGTGCGTCCGGGATCGATCGCGACGGGACGCTGCTCGATTTCGATGTCGACGAGGTGCGCGTGTCGCAGACGATCATCGCGCAGGCGCGGAAAGTGATCCTCGTCGCCGATCGCTCCAAGCTCCATCGGCCTGCTCCGATCAGGATCACCGGCCTCGATGCGATCGATTATTTCGTGACCGACCGTCTCGGCGATCCCGCCATCCTCGCGGCCTGCCGATCGGCGAATGCCGAGCTCGTGGAGGCCGCGCCCAGCGACTGATCCGAAGCTCGTTACGTCACCGCCGCCATCACGTACCGCAGTTCGAACGGCAGCGGGTTGCCTGCGCCGCGCCCCGCGCGACGTAGGGGTTCTCGAAAAGCCCGCTGACGAACTTGGCGATCATGATCGGCCGGACCGACGCGTCGATCCTTGCCTCCGCAACGCGGCCGGCGCGTCCTGCGGCGATGATCGGTGCCGGGGTGTCGCCATCGTCGATCCGGCCACGACCGTTCGCTTTGACGCGGGGGGCCGCGCGCATTGCCTTGTCCGGATCGGTGGTGATGGTGATCGGTATCCCGAGCCGCGATGCCTCGCCAATCGCCTGGAGCGCAGCGTTCTGCTCGGCAAAGCGTCGCGGGGAACGAGCGATCCGGCTGCCGAAGCTGGTGATGCCATGCAGTCGCACCATCGTGGTAGCGCGCGCCAGGTCAGAGCGCTCGAAGGTTCGGCCGATCCCTGGGCCTGCAGCGGTCTCGATCGTCGGCAGCGCCACGTGCAGCATCGTCCCCGCCTTTTCCGTCAGGGTCATGCGACCGAGCAAGTCGTCCGTCCGTCGCTCTGGCGAAAGCCGCCAATCCTCATACGCATCAAGCCTGCCATTGCGGTCCAAATCGCGGAAGCGATGCCCGTCCAGCGTCAGGATCGGCCCTGATCGGCTCTCGACCTGTGGATCGGCCTTGATCGACGGCGCCAACAGCAGACCCGCCGGTATCGCGACGCCGATCAGCCAGATCGACGAAAGCCGACTGCCGCTCACGACCTCGACGCCGAGTCATGAAGCCAATTTCGTATAATATTCCAGTCGCGATTGCCTGACCCGGATAGTCTTGCCCGCGCCGAGCATATTTTTCTCACTCCCGCGTGCGAATCGATCGCAGTGAACGCGGCGACACCGGCCTCGATTGATAGTCCGGTCAAAGCACTCTCCCAAATAGATAGGCATGATCTCCTCCTGAGATTTTCCACATATCTACCCGAAGGGCGCTACCAGCTGAAACGTGCTTTTATCAAGGTATATCGATTGATCACCGAGCCGATAAGTAACGTAGAAAAATCTTATAGAACCAGTTCGGATCTAAACGAAAATAAATTCAAACCTTTCGATGGAGATACGGGAAATATAAAGACACTGAGCAAGATCAATGTTCGATCTCGCCAGACTGCCAGGAACGCAGGAATATACCGAATTTATGCGGTTTAATATGGTCGATGCTGCGTGTCAGGCCGTTTTGTCATGCGCGTCAGCAGCGGCGATTTGAACGCTGGGCTGATCGATGTTGAAATTGCAGCTTTTTAACCGCTGTCGCGTAGCGCCAACGCGCAACCTTTATGGTTTCCGAACCGTTCCCCGTCGGCATGACACGAGGATTCCCATGACCGACTTTTCAGATCTCAACGCAGGGGCCGGCGGCGAGACGCATCAGGTCACCGATGCCGATCATCCCGTACTGACGACGAACCACGGAACGCCGATTTCCGACAACCAGAACCAGCTCAAGGTCGGCGCGCGCGGGCCCGTCCTGCTGGAGGACGAGAGCTACCGCGAGAAGATCAACCACTTCGACCATGAGCGTATCCCCGAGCGGATCGTCCATGCGCGCGGCAGCGCTGCACATGGCTATTTCGAATGCACCGAGAGCCTGTCGGACATCACCGTTGCAGACATGTTCCAGAAGAAGGGGCAGCGTACCGAGGTGTTCACGCGCTTCTCGACCGTCGCTGGCGGCGCGGGCTCGATCGATACGCCGCGCGACGTGCGCGGCTTCGCCGTCAAGTTCTACACGCGCGAAGGCAATTGGGATCTGGTCGGCAACAACATCCCGGTGTTCTTCATCCAGGACGCGATCAAGTTCCCCGACCTGATCCATGCCGCCAAGATGGAGGCCGATCGCGGCTATCCGCAGGCGGCAACCGCGCACGACACGTTCTGGGACTTCATCAGCCTGATGCCCGAATCCACCCACATGATCATGTGGGCGATGTCGGACCGCACGTTGCCACGCACCTTCGCGAACATGGAAGGGTTCGGGGTCCACACCTTCCGCCTGATCAACAAGGAGGGCAAGTCGACCTTCGTGAAGTTCCACTGGAAGCCCAAGGCCGGGCTCGCGTCCACGATCTGGGACGAGACAGTCAAGATCGCGGGTGCCGATCCCGACTTCCAGCGTCGCGACCTGTTCGAGCGGATCGAGCGCGGCGACTATCCCGAGTGGGAACTGGGTCTCCAGCTGTTCGACGAGGAATTCGCCAATAGCCAGCCGTACGACGTGCTCGATTCCACCAAGATCATTCCGGAAGAAGTCCTGCCGGTGAAGATTGTCGGTCGAATGGTGCTCGACCGGTATCCCGACAATTTCTTCGCCGAGACCGAGCAGGCTGCGTTCGTGCCGAGCCATGTCGTTCCCGGCATCGGCTTCTCGAACGATCCGCTGCTGCAGGGGCGGTTGTTCAGCTACACCGACACGCAGCTGTCGCGTCTCGGGTCGGTCAACTTTCACCAGTTGCCGATCAATGCCGCCAAGGGGCGCGCTGCCGCGGCGGGCAGCCCGTTCAACAATCAGCAGCGTGACGGTCACATGCAGATGGCCGTGCCGAAGGGCCGCGCCAATTACGAGCCGAACAGCCTCGCCAAGGCGGGCGAGGAAGCCGGTGCGCGTGAGGATCCGGACAAGGGCTACAAGACCTTCCCGTCGGATGAAGAAGGCCAGAAGCTGCGGATCCGTCCGGAGAGCTTTGCCGACCATTACAGCCAGGCGCGGCTGTTCTTTCGCTCGATGGACTCGGCCGAGCAGGCGCATATCGCGTCGGCGATCGTGTTCGAGCTGTCGAAAGTTTCGCTCGATCACATCCGCATCCAGATGATGGCGAACCTGCGCAACGTAGACGAGAATCTGGCCAAGCGCGTCGCTGCCGGCCTCGCGATGGACCTGCCCGAGGCGTCGCCGACCGCGGCACCCGTCCTCGACATGGATCTGTCGCCGGCGCTGCGGATCATTCGTGGCCCGCTGGAGAAGCATACGCTGGAAGGTCGTACGGTCGGCATCCTGATCGCCGATGGCACCGACGCCGGCGAGCTGAACACGCTGAAGGACGCGATCAAGAAGGCTGGCGGACAAGCCAAGACGATCGCGCCCAAGGTCGGCAAGGTCCCGCTGTCGGACGGATCGTCGATCGCGGCGGATGCGCAGCTGTTCGGCCAGCCGTCGGTCACGGTCGACGCGTGCGCGGTGATCCTGAGCAAGGACGCCTGTGCGAAGCTCGTCAAGGAAGGCGCGGCGGTACAGTGGGTCATGGATGCGTTCGGGCATCTCAAGGCGATCGGCCACAATGCGGCGGCTAAGCCGTTGCTCGACAAGGCCGGGGTCGAGGCGGACGATGGTGTCGTCGAGCTGGGCGCGTTCGTCGACGCAGCCAAGAAGCGCTATTGGGATCGCGAGCCCAACGTCCGTACGCTGGCGTAATCGTTCGGGTGCCGCTTCGATCTCTTGGGTCGAAGCGGCGCCGCGATTTCGGCATTCGGTAGACAGTAAAAAACCACGCTCGGCTTGGCCGGGCGTGGTTTTTTACGTCGTTGATAACACCGGTCCAGCGGACCGGCCCGGTTGTGGGTCAGCTCTTCTTGCGCGCGCGCTTGGGGCTCGCGGCGGCTTCGACGTCCTCGGCTTCGTCGGGCGAATCCTCGCCGGCTTCGGTCAGTGCCTCGCCGAGCGCCTTCAGCTTCTCCTGCGACTTGTCGGCCTTGTCGGCGATCTTGGTGGTCGCCGTACCGAGACGGTGCAGCAGCGCGTGGATGCGATCGGCATCGGGCTCACCCTTTTCGAGCTGCTTGCGCAGCGCGGCGAGGTCCCGCAAGATTCCCTTGGCACCCGGCGTGTCGATTTCGGCGAGCGCGGACTCCCAGTCCTCCACCATGTCGGCACCCTTGGTCGGCTTGGTGGCGTCGAGTCCGCGATTGATCGCGTTCATCGTTCCTGCAAATTTAACAGCCATGTTTCGCTCTCCGCAGCCATGATTTGGCACATCGAAAACGAAGCGGATCCGCGAATATGTCCGTGTAATCACAGCAACCTTGATCAACATCGGCGGATTTTTATGTGATCAGAGCCGGATCGATTGCTGACCGTAGGTAAGAACATTTGTCGCCGTCGACGTCGCGTCCTTGATCCGGCCCGAGAGAATTTTCACTTCGTTCGCCACCACCGCAAAGCTCTTGCCGCGCTCGCCGGCGCGCGCGGCCTCGATCGAGGCGTTGAGCGCGAGCATCGAGGTCTGCCGCGTGACCGCACCGATGTCGTCAACGATCTCCGCCAACTTCGACAACGTGTCTTCATGAGCCTTGCGGCGCGTTTCCGCCTCCTGACGGAATTGATGCGCGCGTGCCGATTCCGTCTGCTCCGCCTGGCGCATGGCAGTCACGTCGGTCGCCCATTTGACGATTTTCACCACGCTACCGTGCTGATCGAAGATCGGATTGTAGGTTGCCTGCAAATGGACGTCGGCGCCGCCTTTGGTCCGCCGGCGATATTCGCGTTGCACGAACCGTCCGGCACGCAGGTTGGCCCACAAATCCAAATAATCCTGGGACGCCCGGTCTTCCGGTGAGCATAACATGCTGTGATGACGCCCTGCCAGTTCGGTCATGGTATAGCCCATGAGCGACAGGAGGTTGCGGTTTGCGGTCACGATCGTCCCGTCGATCGTCATCTCGAGCCAGCATTGCGACCGGTCGATCGCCTCCAGCTTGCTGCGATGTTCGGCGCTGTCGGCGAGCTCCTGGTCGGCCCTTTGCAGCGAGGCGCCATTCAACAGGACCGAGGTTTCGAGCGCATAAAGTGTATAGAGCGAATGCGTCAGCCGGCTCAGCGTCGCCGGCTCGCCCGTCAGCGCCGCGGACAGACGGGCATGACGCGCGTGATAGCTGCGAAGCAGACCGGCCGAGAAGGCTATTTCCGTCGCTCGGTCCATGCTGCTCGCCCGGCCGCGGCGGACCATCTTGCCGATCAGCTTTTGGCTCAGACCGCCGGTGAATTTGAGTTCGGTGTAGTCGATGTCGCGACGAACGAGGTCGTCGATCCGGTCCTGCCCCAGATGATACGGCGTGGCGTCACCGGCGAACGGCCGCCAGAACCGGCGCACGTCCTCATCGACGCCGTCCTTGATGACCGTCCAGATTTCACGCAGATCGCTTTCGAGGGTTCCGTCGGGATCGAAGGCCAGACGAAGGTCCCGAACATCGTCCTCGTTGAAATTTGAAGTCTTGGTGATCGTCATCTCGGCCTCGTTTCGCGGCGCCTGCCTCGCACGATACAGTCAAAATGGGGTTAACCAACGAACAAATAAAGCCTTTTTGGGAGCGAGTAGTTTCTTGTGGTTGCGCTGCAAGCTAACCGTGGGAGATCATCGACGGGCAGCCTCGCTGGGTGACTTGGGTCTGTCACGATATCGTCGCGGAACTGTCGCAGGTGACCGGTAGGCGATCCCCAATTGGGCCGGGGACGATTGCAGATGAACGGGATTTCGAAAGCTGCGCTGGCAGCGAGCGCGTCGCTGTGCGCGATCCTGACGGGGCAGCTCCAAGCGCAGACTGCCCCGGTCGCGCCCCCGGCAGCCCCCAAGCAGGACATTGCCCCCGACGACATCGTCGTGACGGGCACGCGCGCTGGCGAACGCAAGGCGATCGAGGAAAAGCGGACCGCGAACAATTTCGTCGAAGCGGTGTTCGCGAACGATGTCGGCAAGCTGCCCGATCAGAACGTCGCCGAAGCGGTCCGCCGGCTGCCGGGGGTGTCTGTGGCCAACGATCAGGGCGAGGGGCGCTACGTCATCGTTCGCGGGATCAACCCGGATCTCGTCAACGTCACGTTGAACGGCATGACCTTGCCTGCGCCCGAGCCCGAGGGCCGGCAGGTCAAGCTCGACGACATTCCCTCGGCCCTCATCAGCGCGGTGGTCGTCACCAAGTCGCTGACCGCGGACCAGGATGCCAACGCGATCGGCGGGTCGGTGGACGTCAGGACGCTGTCCGCGTTCGACCGCAACAAGCCGTATTTTGCCGATGCCCGCGCGGCCTATGGCTGGTCGCGGCTCAACGGCAAGCATCCGTATGAGGGCGACATCCAGGTCGGCGGGTTGTTCGGCCCCGACCGCCAGTTCGGCGCGGTCCTGTCGGTCAACTATTCGAAGCGGCCCATCGAATCCGAGAATTTCCAGGGCTCGACCAACTGGCGCGTGCCGGTGGCGGCGAACGGGTTCGTCGTGCCCGACCAATACGGCCTGCGCGACTATAACCTGACGCGGACGCGCAAGGGTGCTGTGCTCAATCTCGACTGGCGGCCGAGCGATACGACCAAGTTTTTCCTGCGCGGGACGTATTCGGCGTTCGACGATAACGAAACCCGCGACCAGTTCATCATCGACAACGAGTCCGCTTTCTCCAACCAGACCGCAACCACCGGCCGGTTCCGCGGACGTGGCAGCGTCCGCGTCCGGCGGCGCGAGGAGAAGGACAATACCAAGTCGGTGCAGGGCGGGGGCGAGTTCGATTTGGGGCCCGGCCATCTGTCGCTGACGGGGGGCTATGCACGCGCCGAAAAGCGCGACCCGCTCCGCTCCGAATATAATTTCCGGACCGGCGGCACCGCGCTGACGGTCGATTACGATGTCGCCGACACGCCCTACACTTTCGTGCCGACCAGCACTTTGGCGCAGACCGCCTATGGCTTGAACAGCGTCAACTACGACCAGCGCCTCGCCGTCGAGAAACTGGCGCAGGGCCGGATCGACTACGCCATTCCAGTGGGGATCGGGTCAGACTCGGTGGTCAAGATCGGCGCGAAATATCTCGACCGGCACAAGACCAACAACCGCGACTACGTCACCTACGGGCTTACCAGCGGTCGGACGTTCACGCTCGCCAACGTCTCGTATCTCGGCGACACCAGCTTTTACGGAAGCGACTACATCTTCGGCCCGCGGATCGATTACAGTGTCGCGCAGGCGTACCTCGCCGCCAATCCCAACACGGTGACGCTGAACACCGCGGGGTCGATCGCCAACAGCCTGGCGAACGATTACGACGTGAAGGAACGTATCATCGCAGGCTATGCGATGGCGACGCTGAAGTTCGACAAGCTGACGCTGGTGCCCGGCGTCCGCGTCGAACAGACCCGCGACCGTAGCCAGGCCAAGCTGATCACTGCCGCCTCGTCGCTGACCTCGGGCTATAACAGCTTCGGATCGAAGCAATATACCGACGTGTTTCCCGGTCTCAACGCGCGGTACGACCTGACCGACGCGCTCGTCGTGCGCGGCGCGGTGACGACCGCGATTGGCCGGCCGAACTATGCGCAGCTCGCGCCGTATGTCTCGGTCGATCAGACGACCTCGCCCAACTCGGTCGCGCAAGGCAATCCGAACCTGAAGCCGTACAAGGCGCTCAATTTCGACGGCGCGGTCGAATATTATCTGCCGGGGCAGGGGCTGATCTCGCTCGGCGGCTTCTACAAGAAACTCGACGATCCGATCTACGCCCAGTCGCTGCTCGGTCAGACCGGCAGTTTCGCCGGGCAGGCGCTGACCAACGCGACCGTCACGACGCCGCTCAACATCGACAAGGCCAAGGTCTACGGGATCGAGGCCAATCTACAGACGCGCTTCACCTTCCTGCCGTCGCCGCTCGACGGGTTCGGCGTGGCGGCGAACTACACGCGGATCTGGGGTAACGGGAACGGCACGATCCTCGGCACGCCGTCGCGAACCGGCGATATCCCGCTGTTCCAGCAATCGAAGCATGTCGGCACCGCGCAGATCTTCTACGAGAAATACGGGTTCGCCGTGCGCGCCGCCTATTCGTATCGCTCGGCGTATCTCGACACGCTGGGCGCGACAGCCGCGCTCGACCAATATACCGACAATAACGGCCAGCTCGACGTCAACGCAAGTTATCAAGTCTCGCCGGAACTCACCTTCTTCGCGAGCGCGACCAACCTGACCGATGCGCCGTGGCGTCGCTATATCGGCAGCAAGGCGCTACTGGTCGAGCGCGAGCGCTATGACATGTCGGTGCGCTGGGGCGCGCAACTCCACTTCTAGGATTCTGCCATGCGATCGATCCTCTCCGCCGCCGCGGCGATCCTGCTGGCCTCGACCAGGTCTGCTGCCTTCGCGCAGGCGGCGGTGCCGGCCGGGCTGCATGTCGACCGGGTCGTGATGCTGATGCGCCACGGCGTCCGACCACCGACCAAGTCGCCGCCGATGCCCGCGGGGACGGCCGCCGAAGCGTGGCCCGCATGGCCTGTCGAGCCGGGCTATCTGACCCCGCACGGCGCCGACGCATTGCGCCTGTTGGCGGCCGCCGATCGCGCCGCCTTCATCGCCGACGGGGTCCTGCCGCGGACTGGATGCGGGACGATGCGGATCATCGCGGACAGCGACCAGCGGACGATCGCGACTGCCCAAACTTGGGGCGCCGCGCTCGCGCCCGGATGCACGCTCGATATCGCGCACCGCCCGCAAGATGTCGGGGATCCTGTGTTCTCGCCGATCGACGAAGGGGCGGTGCCGTTCGATGCGGCACAAGCGCGCGCGGCGGTGCTCGACGACATCGGCCCCGCCGGTATCGTGGGGGAGGAGCGTCGCCTGCGGCCCGTGTTGTCGCGGATCGATGCGATCCTGTGCGGCGCGGCGAAATCGGCGTGCGGCGTCACCCGCGAGCCGTCGACGCTGGCGCCACTCAAGTCCGGCGCACGGCCGAAGCTCGCCGGGGCGCTCGACCGCGCATCGACCGTCGCGCAGATCCTGTTGCTCGAATATGCGGACGGCAAGCCGATGCGCGCGGTCGGGTGGGGGCGTGCCACCGCCGCCGATATCGGCCGCGCGTCGGAACTGCATGCGGTCGAATTCCGTCTGGTCGCACGGCCGCAATACGTCGCCGCGCGCGGACTTTCCGGGATCGGTGGTCTGATGCGGCAGGCGATCAGCGATCCGCGCAAGGATGCGCCGGCGATCACGATGCTGTCGGGTCATGACACCAATATCGCCAATCTTGGCGGCCTGCTCGACCTGCACTGGCGCGTGCCGGGGCTGGCCGCGGACGATCCTTCGCCAGGCGGTGCGATCCTGTTCGAGCGGCTCGCCGACCAACAGGGTAGGCTGTACGTCCGTGCGGTCTACCGCTCGCAGACGCTCGATCAAATTCGCAACCTCACGCCTTTGGGTGGTGCGGCAAAACCCTATCGCAGCGTGATGCCGATCGTCGGCTGTTCCGCGCGCGGGGTTCGCGGGCTCTGTACGCTGGCGGCCTTCGAGACGCTGATGAACGACCGGCTGGTCGGGCAGGTCGGGTAAGGCGGGCGGGATCGGAACGGCGCGAAACCTGTTGGCCTTTCCCCCTCCATTTCAGGCATGGAGGAAGAGTAGCGGGCGCCAATGATGATCCGCTGGACCAGCGGATCGCAACCTCGCCGCATCGATCCTGTACCGCAATGCAACATCGGTTTACGGGGCCCGACAATCCAGATCCGCGAGCGCGCTTGCGGACCAGCGGATTGGCGTATACGGGCCGCTCGAATGTTACACTACAACATCACACGTAAGCGCTGATCGTGACAGCGGGCGGATGCGAGATCGAGCAGCGGCCTGAGGGTATGCTGCTTCGGCAGGCGAACAGCCGCGTGTTCCGCATCGCCATGCTCATCGCGGCGCTGTTCGCGATCCTCGTCCAGGGTCTCGTCGTCCAGGCGCATACGCATGTGCACCGGAACATGGCGCCGATCGTCCACGCCGCCGGGGCGCAGGCCATTACGGGTGCAGCCGGTGACGGCTCGACTCAGCAGGACGAGTCGGATTGTCCGTTATGCTGGGAGCTGGCGCACGCCGACGCCTTCCTCCTGCCCGAAGACACTGTTTTTCTCCCCCCGGCGACCAGCAAGATCTGGCTCGCCGCGCTGTTGCAATCGGTATCCGTCCGCAACGTGCGCTCGCACGCCTGGCGCAGCCGCGCGCCACCGCTCCCTCTCCAAGCCTGACACTATTCTCGCGGGTGCGGCGTCGACGAACGCCGGTCCGTACTGCGTCGGCGTCGTGTAAGCGCGATCCGTCGCTCTAGGTTCTTGGAGCTCTTCAAAATGCGACATCTTCTTCTGCTGGGCGTGGCCACGGCTGCGCCTTTCGCCCTGCTCGTCCCCGCCAGCGTGTCGGCACAGACCGCGTCCGCCGACACGACCGCCGCACCACAGGCCGATACCCCGGTTCCGCCTGCCGCTGCGACTCCTGCTCCGGCTGCCGGCGGCGATATCGTCGTGACCGCGCGGCGGCTCGATGCCGCGCGCGATGCGATCCTCCCCTCGCTGGGGTCGAGCGACTATACGCTCGATCGCGCGCTTCTCGAGCGCCAGCCGGGCGGCCTCAACCGCAGCCTGGCGCAGGTTCTCCTCCAGGCACCCGGCGTGACGCTCGACAGCTACGGCGCGATCCATGTCCGCAACGAGCACGCCAATCTCCAATACCGGCTGAACGGCGTGATCGTGCCGGAAAGCATCTCGGGCTTCGGCTCGACGTTCGATCCGCACATCGCCAAGTCGATCGACCTGCTGACCGGCACGCTGCCCGCGCAATACGGCTATCGGACGTCGGGCGTGATCGATCTGAAGACCGAGAACGGCGCGTTCGAGAATGGCGGCGATCTCGGTTTCTACGGCGGCAGTCGCGGCACGGTCCAGCCGACCGCAAGCGTCCACGGATCGAGCGGCGGGCTCAATTATTTCGCGTCGGGCAGCTATCTCGATAACGACCTCGGCGTCGAGAACCCGACCGCCTCGCGCGATGCGATCCACGATCATACGCGCCAGTATCGCGGGTTCGGCTACGTCTCCGACATTCTGTCCGAAACGAGCCGGCTGACCGCGTTCGGCGGCACGTCGGTCGGGTATTTCCAGATTCCCAACAACCCGGGGCAGGCGCCGGCGTACACGCTCAACGGCCAGTCGACGTATGACTCCGCCAAGCTCGACCAGAACCAGCGCGAGATCACGCATTACGGCGTGCTGGCCTATCAATATGCCGGCGATGCGTTCAATTTCCAGATCGCGCCGTTCATCCGCTATTCGCAGACCCGGTTCACCCCCGATCCGCAGGGTGGCGACCTGATCCTCGCGGGGGTTGCGGACACGTCGCGTCTGTCGAGCCTGACGGCTGGCGTGCAAGCCGACGGCAGCTATAAGTTGTCCGACAGCCATACCCTGCGCTTCGGTCTGTTCTTCCAGAACGAGCGGACGCGATCGAACGTCACCTCGCGGGTCTTCACGGTCGACGATTCCGGAGCCCAGACGTCGGACGTACCGCTGACGATCAATGATCGCGGCGGCCGGACCGGGCAGCTCTACGGCGTGTATCTGCAGGACGAATGGTCGCTGACCCCGACTTTGACGCTGAACTACGGTGCCCGGTTCGACGCGGTTCGCGCCTATTCCGACGAGCAGCAGCTGAGCCCGCGCGCCAATCTGGTGTGGAAGGCGGACAGCAGCACCGTCTTCCATGTCGGCTATGCGCGTAACTTCACGCCACCACCGCAGGAGCTGATCGCGTCGCCGACGCTCGCGCTGTTCACCGGCACGACCAAGGCGACCGCGATCACGACGGCGGACCCGGTGCGCGCCGAACGCGAGCATTATTTCGACGGCGGGGTCCAGCACACCTTCGGCTCGGCCTTCAAGCTCGGGGTCGACGCCTATTACAAGATCAAGCGCAACCTGCTCGACGAGGGCCAGTTCGGGCCGTCGCTGGTGCTGTCGCCGTTCAACTACGCCAAGGGCTATGCTTGGGGGACCGAGGTTACGGCCAGCTACACCAAGGGGCCGCTCGACCTGTATGCCAACGTCGCGCGCGGGCAGGAGAAGGGCCGGAACATCGTCTCCAGCCAGTATTTCTTCCAGCCCGACGAACTCGCCTACATCGCCAATCACTATATCTTCACCGACCATTCGCAGCGCTGGACGGCGTCGGCGGGTGGCAGCGTGTCGATCCAGGACGGTCTCGGCAAGCTCGTCCCGTCGGTGACGATGCTCTACGGCGACGGCCTGCGCGCGGACGACCCGGCCGGGATCGTGCCCAATGGCGGCAAGCTGCCGTCGTATTTCACGGCAGATTTCGGCATCACGCAGAACATCGATGGGCCGGGCGTGCTGAAGGGCGTCGCTATCAGCTTCAACGTAGCCAACATCGCCGACAAGACCTATCTGTTGCGCGACGGATCAGGCGTCGGGGTCGGCGCCCCGCAATATGGCGCGCGACGCGGATTCTTCGGAGGCATTCGCAAAAGCTTCTGAGACCGGCGGCGATACGGTTCCACCGTGGACCGTGTCGCCGACCTAGCGCTCGACGACGGGGGTTTGACGCATCCCGGTCGTCGGTAGCGACCAGTACCGCAAGGAAACTCTCGACGTCGCGCGAAATGAATTGGCGGCGGCGGCACGATAGACATCGGTAGTGCTGACCGCGTACCAGTCAGGCGTCGGCGTCTTTCGGCAAGCCCGGCCGATCGAAAATCATCGCGAAACTCAGCCCTTTGCTACATGGTCCGGGCAAAATTTCGAATACGCCGCGGTGCGCGCGCGCGACCCTATCGACGATCGAAAGGCCGATGCCGGAGCCTTCCGCGCGCGCGCCATCGGCGCGCCAGAACCGGTCCTTCAACCGCGCGAGATGCTCGGCCGGCACGCCGTCGCCGTCGTCCGACACGCACAGGCACCGATCCGGTCCGGCGCGCACGGTGATGGTCGTGCCGATTGGCGTGTGGCGCGCGGCGTTGTCGACGAGGTTCTCGAGCGCGAGTGTGATCGCGCCGGGATAGCCGAACATGCGGGTCGTACTACCCGTCCAGCGATCGTCGAGCGCGATGCTGCGGCCGCCGGCGATGATCGCGGGAGCGCGGTCGGTGACGACGGCGACGGCCAACGCAGCCAGATCTAGCGGTCCGCCGCTGTCCTCGATCGGGCGTTCGAGATCCGCCAGCGCGAGAAGCTGGCCGACGACCCGCGCCGCGCGATCGACCGAGGCAAGCAGGCCGGCTCTGATCGCGTCGTCGTCGATCGCATCGGCGCGCAGCCGGATGATCGCCAGCGGCGTGCGAAGTTCGTGCGCGACGTCCGCGGCGAACGCGGTCTGCGCCTTGAATCCGTGTTCGAGGCGATCGAGCGCCTCGTTGGTGGCCGCGGCCAATGGTTCCACTTCGGAGGGCAGCGTTCCCCGCGGCAACCGCGTCCCCAAGGTCCGTGGACCGATCGCGGCGGCGGTGGCCGATACCGCCGCCATGCGTCGGGTCAGGCGTCGGGTCAGCAGCGCGCCGATCAACGGCACCAGCGCGGCGATCGGCAGTACCAGAAGCGCAAAGCGTTTGAGGAAGGCGCTGACGATATCGTCGGTAATGACCTCGGGTGCCGCGCCGTCCTGCGACGCTACGATCCAGCGCCCCCCGGCGACCGGCACGCTGTACGCCTCGATCGCGCCGCGGCGGAAGAAATGCGCCCCGTGGTCCATCGGTACCGCCGCGATGATCCGCGGCCGGGCGGGCCCCTTGGCCATGATCACCGCGCGATTGCGGTCGATGAGCGCGACCGCCATGCCGTCGGTCAAGGCATCGCTGCGCAGGGCGGTCGACGCGGGCAGGGCGCTCGCGACGGTCGCGGCCTGCTGGCGGAGCAGCCGCCGCTGGTAATGGTCGGCGGTGCTGTGGAGCAGCATCGCGACACCGAGCGACAGCGCGATCGTCGCCACCAGCGCGGTGACGATGTGGAGCGCGATGAACTGGCCCAAAAGCGAGCGGGGCATTGATCGCGGCAGGCGCAGGCTCATGGCTTGGCGACGATGATGTAGCCGACGCCGCGCACCGTCTCGATCAGCGTGCCGCTCGCCGCCTCGTCGAGCTTTTTCCGCAGGCGGTGAACATAGACTTCGACCGCATTCGAGCCGAGGTCCCCGCCGAGTCCGAACAGATGATCCTCGGCGATCCGCTTGGGCACGACGTTGCCCGCGCGTCGCAGCAGCAGTTCGAGCAACTCGGTCTCGCGCACGGATAGCGCGATCGTCGCGCCTTCGACATGCGCGACACGGATTTCGAGATCGAACGTCAGCTGTCCGCACGTCAGCGACCGGCCCAGATACCCACCCTGGCGGCGCAGCACTGCGAGCAGACGGGCGTGCAGTTCGTCTACGTCGAACGGCTTGACCAGATAGTCGTCGGCGCCTTCGTTCAACCCGCGGATCCGTGCGTCGATCGTGCCCCGTGCAGTGAGGATCAGCACCGGGCGGGTATCACCCCGCGCGCGCATCCGGTGGAGGAGCACCAGCCCATCCTCGTCCGGCAGGCCAAGGTCTAGCAGGATCGCGGCATAGTCGGCTTGTTGCAGAAAGGCGTCGGCTTCGTCGGCGCTGCGGGCCAGATCGACCGACAGGCCGCGCGGACACAATGCGGCCGTCAGGGCTTCGGCGAGCGCGCGGTCGTCCTCGATCAGCAATATCCGCATCGATGTCCCCCCTGTCCGGTGCCCATGTCGCGCCTGTTTCGGTGCAGTGCAGCATCCGTAAGCGCGCTGTAAGCCAGCGACGCTACCGGCTCCAGTCTAATCCCCAAGGGGCTGATTATGCACGCATCGACGACACCAGAAACGCTCCCCCCGACACGCTCGCTGTCTCGTTCCGCGCAGATGCGCTGGCTCGGTATCGCGGCCGGCGTGATCGTCGGGCTGGTGCTGATCGTCGTGCTGATCGGCAAGCTCACGCATCACGAGCCCGCGCCCGCGCCGGTGTCGCCTGCCGGCACGTTCCGGCCGACCAAGGATCAGATGGCCGGGCTGACGACGATGCGCGTCGGCTATGGCGCATCCGATGCGCGGACGTTGGCGAGCGGCGCGATCACCGTCGACGGCGACCGCAGCACCCCGGTGCTGATGCCCTATTCCGGGCAGGTGGTGCGCGTTCTCGCGGATGCCGGGCAGCGCGTGACGCAAGGCCAGCCGCTGATGCTGGTGAAGACGAGCGATTTCGTCGATGCGCGTAGCGGGCTGTTCGCGGCGCGTGCCGCTGCACAGAACGCGCAGGCGCAACTCGCCACTGCGGAGCGTACCGCGGACCGCCAGCGGCAGATCTACGAGACGGCGGGCGGCGCGCTGAAGGATTATCAGCAGGCCAAGACCGACCTCGCCGCCGCGCAGGCGACGGCACGCACCGCCGCGGCCTCGCTCGGTGCCGCTCGCGACAAGCTGTCGATCCTCGGCAAATCGCAGGGCGAGATCTCGCGGCTGGAGAATGTCGGCGAAGTCTCAGGCATCCATGACGTGACCACGCTGCATGCGCCGATCTCCGGTCTGATCGCGTCACGCGACGTATCGGCGGGGCAGTATCTGTCGCAGGGCGGCGACAAGCCGGTGATGACGATTACCGATCCGTCGCGCGTCTGGCTGATCGCGCAGCTCGCCGAAGGCGATGCCAGCGCTGTGCATCTCGGCGACAGCGTCACGGTGACGACGCCCGCGCTGCCGGGGCGCAGCTTCCACGCGACGATCGACCTGGTCGGCGCCGCGCTCGATCCGCAGAGTCACCGCCTGCCGGTTCGTGCGACCATCGCCAACCCGGACCGGGCGCTCAAGCCACAGATGTTCGCGAGCTTCTCGATCCAGCGCCCGCACAGTGGCGACGCGTTGCTGGTGCCTGCGGCGGCCGTGATCCACGAAGGCGACGACGCGCGCGTGTGGGTGGTCCGGCCCGATGGCCTGCTTGTTGCGCGGAAAGTCACCGCGGGCGAGGAGCAGGACGGTAAGGTCACGATCACCGCGGGGCTCAAGTCCGGTGAGCGGATCGTCACCGCGGGTGCGCTGTTCGTCAACGAAGCCGGTCTCGGCGAATGAACCGGATCGTCGAATTCGCGCTGCGCCAGCGGCTGCTGATCGTCGGCATCTTCGTCGCCATGCTGGTGGCGGGAGGCGTCGGCTTCTACAATCTCAACATCGAGGCGTATCCCGACCCGGTCCCGCCGATGGTCGAGATCATCACCCAGACGCAGGGTCTGTCGGCCGAGGAGATGGAGCGCAACGTCACCATCCCGATCGAGGTCGGCATGGCGGGCATCCCGCATCTGACCGCGATCCGCGCGATTTCGCTGTTCGGGCTGTCGGACATCAAGATCCAGTTCAGCTACGACCTGACCAACGATCAGGCCAAGCAGCAGGTCATCAACCGCCTTTCGCAGCTCCCCCCACTCCAGGGTGGCGCGCAGCCGACGCTGTCCCCGACCAGCCCGGTCGGTGAGATCTTCCGCTACAAGATCACCGCGCCCAAGGGCTATTCGGTGATGGACCTGAAGACGTTGCAGGACTGGGTGCTTCAGCGCCGGTTCAAGCGCATTCCGGGCGTGATCGACGTCACCGGCTGGGGCGGCAAGCTGCGCACCTACGACGTGGTGATCGACAATGATCGCCTCGCCGCGCACAACGTGACCGTGTCGCAGGTGCTGGCGGCGCTCGCCAAGAGCGACGGCAATGTCGGTGGCCAGACGATCAATTTCGGCGCGCAGGCGGCGATCGTCCGCGGCATCGGCCTGATCCAGTCGGTCGGCGGCATCGAGAACGTGCTCGTCGGCACGGGCGGTGGTCAGCCGGTCTTGCTGAAGGACGTCGCGCACGTCCGCATCGGCAACGCGCCGCGGCTCGGCATCGCCGGCTACAACGACCAGGACGATATCGTCCAGGGCATCGTCCTGATGCAGCGTGGCGCGCAGTCGATGCCGACGATCCTCGCGGTACAGAAGGAAGTGTCCGACATCAACGCGTCGGGTATCCTGCCGCCGGGCGTCCATCTCGACCGGATCTACGATCGCTCCGACCTGATCCACCTGACGATCCACACCGTGCTGGAGAACATGGTGGTCGGCATCCTGCTGATTTTCGCACTCCAGTGGATCTTCCTGGGCAATCTGCGCAGCGCGATCATCGTCTCGGCGACGATCCCGTTCGCGCTCGCCTTCGCGATCCTGATCCTCGTGTTGCAGGGGGAAAGCGCGAACCTGCTCTCGGTCGGCGCGCTCGATTTCGGGCTCGTGGTCGATGCCTGCGTGATCATGGTGGAGAACATCTTCCGGCACATGGTCGAGCGGTCCGCGCATGTCGAAAGCGGGAAGGGACATTACACACTCGCCAACCGCTTCTCGGCGGTGCTCGGCGCCAGCTCCGAGGTCAGCCGCGGCATCTTCTTCGCCGCCGCGATCATCATCGCGAGCTTCCTGCCGCTGTTCACGCTCACCGGCGTCGAGGGCCATATCTTCGGGCCGATGGCGAAGACCTATGCCTATGCGATCACCGGCGGGCTGATCGCGACCTTCACGGTCGCGCCGGTGCTGGCGACGATGCTGCTGCCCGACAAGTTGTCTGAGGTGGAGACGTGGATCGTCGGCAAGCTGCGCCGCGTCTACGAGCCGGCGGCGGCGTTCGCGCTCGGCAACCGGGTCGTCGCGATCGGTGGCGCGCTGCTGCTGATGGCGGTCGCCCTGGTCGGCGTGCGCTCGCTGGGAATCGAGTTCCTGCCGCATCTCGAAGAGGGCAACATGTATATCCGCGCGACGCTGCCCGCTTCGGTCAGCCTCGAGGCGGGGCAGCCGGTGGTCAACGGCGTCCGCCGCATCCTGACGCAATATCCCGAGGTGCAGGCAGTCCTGTCCGCGCATGGCCGCCCCGACGACGGGACCGACTCCACCGGGTTCTTCAATGCCGAGTTCTTCGTGCCACTGAAGCCGTTCGACACATGGCCGAGCGGCGTCACCAAGGAAACGCTGACCGAGGAACTGTCGAAGCGGCTTAGCGCCAAATATCCGGGCGTCGACTTCTCCTTCTCGCAGATCATCGAGGATAACGTCGAGGAGGCGGCGTCGGGCGTGAAGGGCGCGAACTCGATCAAGCTGTTCGGCCCCGACCTGACCACGCTCGAGAAATATGCCAACCAGATCAAGGCGCAGATGGGCAAGGTCCGCGGGATCGAGGACCTTGGCGTGTTCCAGTCGCTCGGCCAGCCGACGGTGCGGATCGACGTCGATCGTGCGCGTGCCTCGCGCTACGGGTTGACCCCCGATGACATCAACGCGACCGTCGCTGCGGCGATCGGCGGGCAGTCGAACGTCGACCTGTACGAGAAGGGCACCGATCGCCACTTCCCGATCGTCGTCCGGCTGAAACCCGAACAGCGCGATACGATCGACGCGATCCGCCGGATCACGATCGGTGCGCCGTCGCCTGATGGCGCGGGCACGATCCAGGTGCCTCTATCCGAGGTTGCCGACGTCAAGCTGACCACGGGTGCCTCGTTCATCTACCGCGAGCATCAGGAGCGTTACATCCCGATCAAGTTCTCGGTCCGCGGCCGCGATCTCGGCGGGGCGGTCGACGAGGCGCATGCGCGGATCGGCCAGACCGTGCACCTGCCGTCGGGCTATCACCTCGAATGGGCGGGCGAGCTCGACAACCTGAACAACGCGGTCGCGCGATTGGAAGTGGTGGTACCGATCAGCCTACTGGTGATCCTGCTGCTGCTCTATGCGAACTTCGGCTCGATCCGCGACAGCCTGCTGGCGTTCTCGGCGATCCCGATGGCGATCATTGGCGGCGTGCTCGCACTCGCGCTGACCGGGACCGCGTTCAGCATCTCGTCGGCGATCGGCTTCGTCGCGCTGTTCGGGATCGCGGTGATGGACGGAATCCTGGTTGTGACGACTTACAACCACGCGGTCGACGAAGGGTTCGCGCGCGAGAATGCGCTCGCGACCACGGTGCGCCACAGCCTGCGTCCGGTGGTGATGACGTGCTTGGTGGCGGCGATCGGCCTGCTGCCTGCCGCGCTGTCGAGCGGGATCGGCAGCCAGGTGCAGAAGCCGCTCGCGCTGGTCGTGGTCGGGGGCATGACGCTCGCGCCGATCCTGATCCTGCTGGTGCTGCCGGTACTGATCGCGCGCTTCTCGAAGCGCGTGCCGCCCGAGGATCGCGGCGCACACGGGCGCGACGTCGGCCATCATCCCCATACGGAGGTTCAAGCATGAAGCGTTTCGCTATCCTCCTGCTCGCAGGCGTCACGAGCGCCTGCACGATGGGCCCGCGCAACCTCGACGCGCATGCCAGCCTGCCGCCGCCCCCCGCCGCACAGACCTTCGCACCGACAAGCGGCGCGGCGCAGGCTACCACGCTCGCGGTCGTGCCGGCGGAGTGGTGGCGGACCTTCGGGAGCCCGCAGCTCGACACGCTGGTGAGCGAGGCGCAGGCGCATGCGACGGACATCGCCGTGGCCGAGGCGACGCTGCGCCAGTATCGCGAACAGGGCTCCGCCACGGCGGGCTCGGCGCTGCCGCAAGTCGACGTGAACTATCAGACGGAGCGTACGCGGATCTCGAACGCGCTGTCGCCCGCGGTCGCGGACCAGAACCAGCAGCTCTATACGCTGCATACCGCGCAGGTGACGGTGAGCTATGCGCCCGACCTGTTCGGCGGCACCCGATCGAAGATTCGCTCCGCGCGCGCCGCGACCGAGACGCAGCGCCAGCGGCTCGTGGCGGCGAAAACGACGGTGATCGCCAATCTGGTCGAGGCGGTGATCCAGCGCGCCTCGCTCGCCGATCAGATCGTCGCGGGGCAGACCGGCATCGCGGTCAATCGCGACATCCTGCAGACGTTGGTCAAGCGTCAGCAACTTGGTGCGGTCGGTGCCGCCGACGTCTCGACGCAGCAGGCCGCACTGGCGACTGCTGAGGGTGCGCTGCCACCGCTCGTCCGCGCCGAAGCGCATCAGCGCGTCGTGATCGGCACGTTGATCGGGCGATCGGTAGGATCGGACCTGCCCCCGTTGCCGACGCTCGCCTCGCTGACCTTGCCGCGCGACCTGCCGCTGGTCGTACCCTCCGATCTCGTCGCGCGTCGCCCCGATGTGCTGGCGGCACGCGCGCAGCTTGAAGGGGCAGGGGCCGACGTCGGCACCGCGATCGCCGCGCGCCTGCCGGCGATCTCGCTCAGCGGATCGGCGGGCGGAACGTCGGAACGGTTCGGCGACATGTTCAAAAACGGCAACCCGTTCTGGACGCTGATCGGCGGAATTACGCAGCCGATCTTTCATGCGGGCGCGCTTCGTCATCAACAGCGTGCTGCCGAAGCGGCGCTGGAGGGGGCGAAGGCGCAGTATCGGGCGGCGGTGCTCGATGCGTTCGGCGACGTGTCCGATGCGCTGACCGGCCTGCGGACCGATGCCGATGCGCTCGACTCCGCGACGCGCGCGACCGATGCGTCGGGTCGTGCGCTCGGTTTCGTGCGGCGTCAGCTCGCGCTTGGCGACGTCGGTACGCCCGCCTTGCTCAACGCGACCGCGACCGACGCGCAGGCGCGATCGCAGGCGGTGCAGGCACGTGCGGCCCGGCTCTCCGATACGGTGGCGTTGTTTCAAGCGGCCGGGGGCGGCGTAGTCGGCGAGTGATCGCCCGTCTTCGTCAGCCTCCCGGCTTTTCGATCCAGATCGTGGCGTGCGGCAGGTCGAGGACGATCCGCTTGCCGGCAAACGCATCCCAACCGATCCAGCGCCCGCCTCGACCATCGTCATGGACGGGGAGCGTCAGCGCGCCGTACGTCACGGTACGAACGACGCTCGGGGGTTGGCGCGCCGCGTCCGCATGGAACGGGATCGGGCTATCACCCCATGCCGCGCTGTAGCCGTCGGTCGTGAGCGTGAGGCGCAGTGAAATGGAGCGGCTGCCCAGCGACGGCATATCCGTCTTGCCGACTGTCGCGATCCGACCGCGTGCGAAATCGAGCCGCAGCATTTCGTGCGTCAAGACATCGCGGCCGACGTCCAGCATCGCGCCGTCCGGCGCGACCGCGCCGAACTTCGCCTGCGAGATCGGCCGATACGTCGAGCGCAGCTTGACGTCGATGGTCGGGTGCAGCGGGAGCGCGTCGGTCGTCGCGGTTCGCGCGGCGTGATCGGGCATATGCGGTAGACGCTTGGCGAGCGGCTCGGCGATCGTGGTCGTCTCGGCATCGGGATCGAGGACGGCCTTCACGGCGATCGTCCGGACCATCGCGGCGACGTGAAGACCCGATTGCGTGACCACGATCTGGTCGGATTGCAGAGTATGCCAGACGGGCATGGGCAACATCCTCGGTGCGGATGTCGCGACAAGGCGAGGTCTTTCGCCTTCCGAAGAGGATACGCCGCCGGTTGGATCCCGGTTTGTCGAGGAGCCAGACGACGACGCGTCGCGACGATCCCACCTGATGCTGCGATCGTCTTACAAGCGCCTTACGCGGCGCGGGGACGTCCTATCACTCTACCGTAAAAGCGGGCGGATCACGCGGCCAACACGTGATCCGCCGGGTTCTCAGAAGCCCTTCTTCAACGAGATGAACACCTGACGCGGGGTGCCGGCGAGCAGCGTCTGGTTGTCGCCGCTGGCGGTGAACCCGTTCGTGCCGACCGTCGAGATATACTTCTTGTCGGTCAGGTTGGTCACGCTGCCGAGGATCGACACGCCGTGCAGCGCACCCTCACCCTCGAAGCGGTAGCCGATGCTGGCATCGACCAGCACGCGGCCCGGTACCGACTGATCGTTGAGATAGGTGAAGTAGCGCTTGCTCATGTAGTCGGCGCCGACCCGACCGGTGAAGCCGGACTGTTCGACGACGATCTCGCCCTTGAGCATGTGCTCGGGACTGTCGACCGCCATCTTGCCATCGGTCGCGACCAGCACCGCGCCGCTCGCCGACAACACGTCGTCGGCGTATTTCGACTTGTTGTACGAGTAGCTGGCGAACAGCGAGAGCGGCGTGAAGATGCGGTAGTTGACCGCGACCTCGGCGCCATAGGTATGGACGCTGCCGACGTTGTTTAGCGTCGCCGGATTGCCGATGATCCCGGCGCCGTTGGAGAAGCCGAGCAGGCGGTTCGAGAAGTCGATGTAATAGCCGACCGCCGACGCCTGGAACGGGCCTTCGCGGAAGCGAAGCCCGCCCTCGGCCGTCTTCGACCGCTCGGGCTTCAGCTGGCCCCGGATCGCGTCGAACCCGGCCTGGGTGGTCGAGAACGGACCGGTCGTCGCGGACGAGACATAGGCGCGGACGTTCTCCTTATAGTCCGCGAACAGCTCGGCACCCGGGGTCAGCTTGAACAGGATCCCGGCCTGTGGCTGGAACCAGTCCTTCGCACTGATCTTGCCGACCGCCAGTGGCGAGGCGGTTGCGGGCAGCATGATCGCGCGATTGGTGACGTAGAACCCTTTCCAGCCGGCGTTGAGGACCAGACGGTCGTCGGCAAGTCGGATCGTGTCGCCGACATGATACTGGATCGTGTCGGTGGTGTATTTGCCGTCCCACTGCGTGGCATACGGGTTGCTCTGGAACTCCAGCGTATCGCGGTTCGGCGTGGCGCTGTCGGTCATCCCGTAGAACCGGCGCGCCTGCGTAAAGGTGTTCGTCTCATACCAGCCGCCCAGTTCGAGCGTGTTGGCGCCGTGGACGTAGGCGAGGTTGGTGAGCGCACCGCCGCGCTTCATCGCATATTCGGTGGTGCGGAAGCCGAGCGGGCTGGCTGCGGTGATCGGCGTGCCGTCGGCGTTCGCCGCGCCCGCGGGGGTCGGCGAATAGGGCGTGATCCACGACCCCTGACCCTTGTTGTCGTGATAATAGCCGGTCGTGGTCAGCGTGAGTTCGGGCGTCAGGTTGGCGTCGAACGTGACGCCGCCGAGATAATCGCGGCGCAGACCGCCGGCATCGTAATAGGCATCATCGACCGTACCGAAGCCGGCCGGGAAGGTGGTGCCGACGCCAGCCCAGGGTTGCGCGGTGCCCCCTGCGACTGCCGCCTGGTTCTGTGCGACCTTCGCGATCTGCAGCGCCAACGGGTAGTTGTCGGCGATGTTGTCGTTGCGCAGCCCGCGGCGGCGGATGATGTCGAGGCTGAGATCCTGATAATCCTGCTCGCGGCGATCCGAGAAGTTCAGGAACGCCGTCAGCGAGCCGAGGCTGCCCAGATCCTTGACGATCTTGCCGTTAGCCTGATGCTGACGCTGGACGCCGTCGCCCTTCCACTTGTCGGTCGAGAGAAAGCCGTAGCTCAGATAGCCCTTGAGCCCGCCGCCGAGATCACCGCTGTCGACCCGGGCGAACGCGCGGTAGGTGTTGTCCGACCCATAGGTGCCGCCGCCGGTGACGTTCATGACGTCGCGCGGCTTGTCGCTGAAGAACTCGATCGTGCCGCCGAGATTGCTGGTCGAGGCGGTGCCGAGCGCGCCGGCACCCTGTGCGACGTCGGTCCGCGCGACGTTCTCGGAGATGATCGCGCGGCTGATGTGCAGGCCGTTGACGTTGCCGTAGCTCATGTCGCCGAGCGGCACGCCGTCGAGCGTGAAGCCGAGCTGGTTCTGGTTGAACCCGCGCAACGAGATGCGGACCGCCCATTCATACGCGCCGAACGGGTCGGACGCCTGGAAATTAACGCCGGGAAGCTTCTCGATCGCCTTCAGTGGGCTAGATCCCGGCGTCAGGCGCGCGATGTCGGCGGCGCTGACGCTCTGGACCTGGCGGCTCTGGCCGAACCCGAGCACGACGATGTCGCCACCCGCGCCGTCCGTTCCAGGTGCCGTTGCCGTCGCCGACGCGTCGGTCGCCAGCGTGGCCGATGGATCGGTGGCGGTCTGTGCCGAGAGTGGTGCGGCGAACGCACACGCTGCGACGGCATATGGGGCGGCGCCCGCGAGCAGGCTGGAAAGACGGTTCATGGTGTGTCCCCAAGCCGCTCTAGTGCAGCTTCGCGTTCGCCATTGCCGTCGGACGTTACGGGCTCGCGACGCTTCGATGACGCTTCGGCGACAATCGTATTTTATCCTGTAGGGGCCGCGGCTGGGGGCGTGGGCGGCCGCCTAGCTCCGAGCGACATTCAGTTTGAGCGCTTGCTTTTCCTCGTCATGCCGAGCTCGATCCGGCTTCCACAATGCCGCGAAATCGCAAGATACCGGCTGCCGGAACCGCTGTCCCCCGGAACCCGTCGATTCCTATCCTCTTCAGACGCGTACGGGTCCGCCGTCGTACGGGCCAATGCCCTTCCTTGTTCTCCCGCGAAGGCGGGAGCCCAGGCTGGATCCCCGCCTTCGCGGGGACACACGTCTTGCTTGCTCGAAAGGGATAGTCGTCGAAGCCGTCCGGCATGACGGAGAACAGAGCGGATTTTAGCGGTCCGAACCGAAGCTCGATCCGTGCTCGATCAGCCGGCGTCGAACAGCAGGGTCGTCACCGATCTCGGCGCTGCATCGATCCTGCCGTCGCAGGGAACGCCGACGCTGACCGCCTGATGGCGCGCGTCGGTGACGACGATGTCACGCAGGGTCGCGTGCGGAAGCGCGACGGACAAACGCCGCATGATTGATCCGCCATTCACATGCACGAGCACGATCTTGCGCCCATCCGGCGACAACGCGCCGACCGTATCGGAATCGTCGACCGGAACCAGACGATAGCCCGGCCGGATATAGCGACTGAATGAGGCCATCGCCCAGTATTTGGGCGAGATCCGGATCGGATGCGGCGCGGACGGTGCGGCCGCGAGGTCCATCTTGACGAGCCCCCAGTTCGACCCGGGCTTGCCGTCCTTCGCACTGAGATTTTCGACTGCCTGCCAGAACACCCAGGCCGCGGGCTCCAGTCGTTTGAGGTCGCCGACGACATGCTCGGCAAACGCTAGAGCCGAGGCCATGTCGGTGAAGGATTCGGGGTCCTTGTCGAGCGGTGTGTCATCTTCGCTCATCCACAACCGGATACCCGACGCGCGGGCGATATCGCGGACCGCGGTCTGGTGGACGGTGCCGTAGCTGTGGACGTTGAGTTGGCCGATCCGGGCGCGGGTTGCGGCTGGATATCCAGCCCAGTCGGTCACGAAGAGGTGCGAACTGGTCTCGTCCGGGGCGGCGATCCGGGTCTTCAGCCCTGCGGCCTTCAGCGCATCGTCGGAGGCATCGATCATCGCCGCCTGGCGCGCGGGCGACCAGTGTGCGCCCTCCTGCGTGTTCGCCGCGAACCAATAATCGGTGTTGGGCTCGTTGACCGGCGACAGCGTGCGGAAGTGGATATGATGGCGCCGCTCGAGTTCGCCGACGACGCGCGCGAGATACTGGGCGAACGGGCGCTCCTGTCCGGCGCGGAGGTTGTCGTCGGTGCCTTTGACCGCGCCGGAGACTTTACCGCTGACCGTCATGAACCAGGGTGGCGAGTTGGAGAAGGCTTCGAAGATCGGCGACGGCACGCGGCGGCGGATCGCGTCGAGCCACCAGCGCTGGTTGGCATCCGCGGACCAGTTCCACATCGCCGGATCGTCGGGCCGCCACCAGTCGGTCCCGACGGCGCCTGCAGGTTGGCGCCAGAACCCCGGCACCGCCGCGCCGGTGCGGAGATAGGGCGTCGTTGTCGCGGCATTGCCGCCACCGATGTTGTACCGTGCGATCGTCCAGCCGAGGCCGTCCTTGCCGTAGAACAGGTCGGCAAGCCGCTCGCGCGTCGCATCGGGGTAGCCGCCGGTGACGTTGGCGAACCAGGCGAGCGCGGTGCCCCAGCCTTCAAACACGGTGCCGGGACGATCGACCGCGGGCCGGACCGTGAGCGCAACGCTCGGCTGGGCGGATGGTGGAGGCGATACGGGGTGGGCGGCAAGCGGCGTCGCGACCAGCGCGAAGCCTGCGATCAGGTGCCGGATCATGCCGCGGTCAATCGGTATAGCCCGGCACCGTGGGACGGCAGTCTCCGCGTGATGCGCGTTTTGGCGATGCCCGTATCCGTCCGGGTCCAGAGATCGCGGACCTTGGCGGGACCGGCGATCCCGAGCATCGTGAGATCGACCGAGACGTCGCGTGCTGCCTTGCCGGTATTGAACAGCGCGAGATAGGTGCCCGCACCGGCGGTAGGACGCGCCGACCAGATGCGCGTGTCGTCCGCGACGAAATGCGGCTGGTTGTCGCGGCTCGCCTGATTGACCGCAAGCACTTCGGGATTGGTCAGCAACGCGAGGGTGGGCGCGTCGAGATGACGCAGGTCGCCGCCCATGATCAGCGGCGAGCGTGCGATCGACCACAGCGTCATCAGCGTCCGCTGTTCGGCGGGTGTGAACTTGGTGTCGCGTTCGCCGAGCGACAGGCGACCGAGCGGCAGCATGTCGGCATCCGGCCAGCCGCCGATCCGCCGGTGCGCGTTCCAGTTTTCGAGCCGGGTGAACTGCGCCTCCAGCATCGGCCAGCTGTCCCAGAAATCATCGGATATCCGCCACATCTGCGCATGTCGGGCGACGTGATCGGCGCGCGGGACGGGCGTTTCGCCGGGCGACAGGCTGAGTATGATCGGACGGCCGGTCTTGCGGATCGCGGCGGCGGCGGCCTCTATCTCGGGGGCGTGTGCATCATAGGGGCGGCTCATGTCGTCCATCTTGACGAAATCGACGCCCCAGGATGCGAACAGTGCGAACACGCTGTCGTAATAGGCCTGGGCGCCGGGTTTGGTCATGTCGACGCCGTACATGTCGGGGTTCCACGAGCAGGTGCTCGACGTATCGGCGATCGCGCGCGCGGTGGTCTTCGTGCCGAGCACGGGCAGGTCGCGTTCGACCGCGAGGCGGGGGATACCGCGCATCAGGTGGACGCCGAACCGCAATCCCAACGTGTGCACCGTGTCGGCAAGCTTGCGGAATCCCGTGCCGTTGGCACTCGACGGAAACCGGTTGGGGGCGGGGATCAGCCGGCCATAGCCGTCTAGGCTCGGTTTTGGGGCGGCGTTGTACGTGTAGCTCTTGGCGTCGGGCTCGTACCACTGGATGTCGACGGTGAAGATGTCGTAGCCGGCCGGGAGCAAGGTCCGCGCCATGATCCGCGCCGTCTCGATCGCCTGTGCCTCGGTGATCGTCGTCGCGAAACTGTTCCAGCTGTTCCAGCCCATCGGTGGCGTCGGCGCGAGCGTCGGTCCTGCGGTCCTGGCAGCGAGGGGGGCCGGAGCGAGCGAGGCGAGGCCAAGTCCAGCGCTGCCGGACAGCATCGTGCGGCGCGTAATCGTCATGCTCTCGTCTCCCGTTCGCAGGTCGCGCGCTACTGGCTGCGATCCTTTTCATGACTTGTCAGACTAGTGCGTCGATCGGGAAGGTCAACGTGGTCGCGCGTATCTATGGAAGATGACGGCTCGAGGTCGGCGTGACGCCGGGAACGGCTCTTCAGGCGACTCGCATTGAGTCAGCTGCGCAAAGACAGTTCGGTATCCGCCTGGGCCTGGGCGATCAGTGCCATCGTCGCGGCCCGCGCGCCCGCGGGATCGCTTTCGGCGATGGCATCGAACAGCGCACGGTGCTGTGGCATCGAGTCGCTCGGCTTGCGAGTCTGGCGATGTTTGAAAATCGTCGTCCACCGCACGGCGGCGCCGATGCTGCCCGCTAGACTGACCAGCAGTTCGTTCTGCGTCGCCTCGAGGATGACGTGGTGGAAGGTCTGGTCCGCCGCCTGGCCGGTCGGGCTGGCGAGCCCGTGTTCCTGCATCTGCTCCAAAGCATGCCCCATCCGCGATACGTGGCGCGAGGTTCGCAACGCGGCGGCAAACTCGGCCGCGGCGGGTTCGACGATCAGGCGCAGCTGGAACAGGCTGTGGACGAAGCCGACCGCGGGCTCGCCCTCGAACATCCAGGCGAGCACATCGGGATCGAGCAGATTCCACGAGGCACGCTCGCGGATCCGGGTGCCGGCCTTGGGCTTGCTTTCGAGCAGGCCCTTGGCGCTGAGCATCCGCAGCGCCTCGCGGACGAGGCTGCGCGAGACGCCGCGCTGGATCGCGATCTCATGCTCGCCGGGAAGTACCGACCCGACCGGGTGCACGCCGGTGACGATCGCGATGCCGAGTTCGCGCGCCAATTGCGTGTGCGAGGGCCGTCCCCGTGGTGCGTCAACCATGTCCATCCATCCCCGTTACGCTGTGTCGCACGCTTCGTCACGACACAGCCACCGTTGGTACCGTGTCGCAACCGCGATGACGCATCGTACAAAAAATAGCACTTGTCCTACAATACCAAGTTGGCAATAAGTCAGACAACAGACCGACAAGCAGGGTTTCGGCCCTCGACGTGACGGCAGTATATTGATGGGGAGGATCGTTCATGGTTCCGTTTCGTACGCGCATGCTGATTGGCGGATCGCTGGTCGTAATCGCGAGCATCGCGATGCCTGCCGCCACGCCGGCGTTCGCGCAGACTGCCCCTACGCCCGTGCCGCCGCCGGTTGCCGCGCAGACTTCCCCCGACCAGCAGCGTGGCACGCTGAATGCCGACCAGGCCGCCGCGCAGGGCGTCTCGAACGACGACATCGTCGTGACCGGCGTTCGTGAGAGCCTTCGGTCCGCGCAGGCGATCAAGCGCAAATCGGACCAGATCGTCGACTCGGTCAACGCGCAGGATATCGGCAAGCTTCCCGATGCGAACACGGTCGAGGCGTTGCAGCGGATCACCGGCGTCCAGATCCAGCGCCGCTACGGCGAAGGCGCCACCGATTTCGATCACCGCACGCAGCCGGCGATCACCGTCCGCGGCCTGACGCAGGTCAGCAACTTCATCGACGGCCGCGCAGCGATCTCCGCGTCGGGCGGTCGCACGCTCGACCTCGAAGCGGTGCCGCCCGAATTGCTGTCGGGCATCGACGTGTTCAAGAACCCGCCCTCGTCGACGATCGAGGGTGACGTCGCGGGCGTCGTCAACATCCGCACACGCCTGCCGTTCGATTCGCCGGGCCAGTTGGTCAGCGCCACGCTGAAGGGCAATTACTACGACCGTGCCGACAAGTTCGGTGGGTCGGGATCGGCGCTATACAGCAACCGCTTCCAGACCGGCGTCGGCGAGATGGGCATCCTGCTCAACGCCAGTTATGCGAAGAGCGCCTATCGCCAGGACGCGTTGCTGATCGGCCAGTTCGGCCCCGTCCCGAAGATCAGCAATATTCCCGGCGCCCCCGCCAATGCTCAGGTGCCGTTCGGCGAGCAGATCTACGACGATGGCGGCAACCGCAATCGACTGGGCATCGCCGGCGCGTTCCAGTGGCAGGCCGCGCCCAACTTCCTGTTGACGGCGCAGGCGCTCTACTCGCGGTACAAGTTCGCCCGTCAGGGCAAATATTATTACTTCAACAACAACGGCAATACGGCAACGACGCCGACCGACGGCGCGGCGTTCACGTTCGATTCGGCCGGCTATGCGACGTCGGGTTCGCTGTCGAACCAGGTGTTCGAATCCGCGCGGTACGATCAGGATCTGACGAACACCACGGGCAACTATACGCTGAATGCGAAGTGGGATGTCACCGACCGGCTGCACATGAAGTTCGATGCGCAGTATCTGAAGTCGTCCTACGATGCCGATCGCAACGGGTTCGTCGTCTCGCTGTACGACCAAACCGGGCAGACCCCGTATTCGGCCAAGAACCAGAGCATCGTCGATTTCGATCTGCGCGGATCTCGTCCGGTGTGGAACGTGCGCAACCCTGCGTTGCTGTCGGATCCGAACAACTATGCCTTCACCTACATCGCGGATTCGATCACGCGGAACGATGCCGACCAACTCGCGCTGCAATACGACCTCGAATACGACGTCGAAGGCAGCGTGCTGCAAAAGCTGCGCGTCGGTGCTCGGTACGCCGACAGTACCGTCGATCTGCGTGGCACGTGGAATGCCTATTGCCTGCTGCCGACCGGTCCAAACCCAAGCTGCTCGTCAGCTGCTGGCATTCCCTTCGTTCCGGTCTCTGCGCACCCCGAATTGACGATGGGCGGGCCTTCGAAAAACTTCTTCGATGGCAAGACGCTGCCGGGCGGGATCGTGTATCCTAGCTTTGCTGCGGGCAGCGGATTGTTCGACAGCATCACCAAGACCGAAGCGCTGTTCGGCGGCACGTCGAAGACCGCGTTCACCCCGGGCGATCTCAATCACCAGACCGAGCGCAGCGTCGCCGGTTACGTGATGGCGGACTACGAGACCGCGATCGCCGGGCTCAAGATCGATGGTACCGCGGGCGTGCGCGTGGTGCAGACCAAGACCGGATCACAGGGGACGGTCTTTAACAGCGACGGGACGCTCGCGCCGCTCGAAGTGAACCGCCAGTATACAAAGGCGCTCCCGAGCTTCAATTTGCGCGCGCATTTGACCGACAAGCTGCAGGCGCGTTTCGCGTTCAGCAAATCATTCGCGCGGCCGAATTTCGATCAGCTGTCGACCAACGTTACGCTCAACGCCGCGACGGTCTTGAGCCCGATCACGGGGCGACCGAGCGGTGGCTCGGGCAATCCGTATCTGAAGCCGATCACCTCGACCAATTTCGACGGCACGCTCGAATGGTATTTCGCGCCGACCGGATCGTTCACGTTCGGGGCGTTCTACAAGAAGGTCGACGGCTTCCTGGCGGGCGGCACCGTCGTGCAGACGTTCAACGGCACCGCCTACGACATCGGCACGACGGTCAATACTGGCAAGGGTAACATCAAGGGCTTCGAGACCGCCTATCAGCAGTTCTTCGATTTCCTGCCGGGCGCTTTGAAGGGCCTCGGAATCCAGGCCAACTACACCTTCGTCGACAGCAGCGTCTCGAACCCGTTCGCGACCACCGGCTCGGCGATCCCGACGCAGGTGCCGCTCGAGAAACTCTCCAAGCACAGCTATAATCTGGTCGGGCTGTACGAGAAGGGGCCGATCACCGCGCGTCTGGCGTGGAGCTGGCGCGGCAAGTATCTCGACACGACATCGGGCAGCGGCGCGAACGGCATCCCGCAGTTCCAGAAGCCCTATGCCTCGCTCGACAGTTCGATCAGCTACAACATCAACGAACATTTCGCCTTCTCGGTGGATGCAGTGAACCTGACCAATCGGATGAACGTGACGTATATCGGCACGACCAGCCAACCGCTGCAATACACGCTCAACGATCGCCGCTTCGGCTTCTCGTTGCGCGCCACCTACTGACCTTCCCGTCCCCCTCTGCCGGCGTGGCGTTCCCCTGCCACGCCGGTATTTTTTCGGATATGAATTCGGTCATGACGATCCAGCAAAGTACCGCGGACCACA
>Ga0265798_10001201_pt1 | contig 41002 bp, 35 predicted proteins | sample P3T30metagenome_FD_192430 | JGI IMG/M metagenome (GOLD analysis project Ga0265798, IMG submission 192430) | Plant litter microbial communities from East Loma Ridge, Irvine, California - P3 T30 | ecosystem: Environmental > Terrestrial > Plant litter > Unclassified | place: USA: California... | reverse complement strand
ACGTCCTGGGCCGTCTTCGGCAGCTGCTCGAACGGTTTATCCAGGTCGAAGCCGTAGTGGGTGGCCAGGCTGGTCAGCATCTGGAAGTAGAACTGGTTGCGGCGGTCCCAGCCCTTCACGGCGCCGGAAGCCAGCGACAGGTTCGGGAAGGCGACGATGCGCTTCGGATCGAAGAACTCGATGTGGCCCAGGCCATCGCATTCCTGGCAGGCGCCCATCGGGTTGTTGAACGAGAACAGGCGCGGCTCCAGTTCCTGCAGCGAATACCCGCAGACGTTGCAGGCGAACTTGTTCGAGAAGATGTGCTCTTTCTCGGTGTCCATTTCGTAGGCCACGGCGCGGCCGTCGGCGATGCGCAGCGCGGTCTCGAAAGACTCGGCCAGGCGCTGCTTGATCTCGGCGTTGACCTTGATGCGGTCGATCACGACGTCGATCGTGTGCTTTTCGGTCTTTTTCAGCTTAGGCAGGTCGTCGATCTCGTAGATCTTGGCATTGCCGGTGCCGCTCTGGATGCGGAAGCGCACGAAGCCCTGGGCCTGCATCGCTTCGAACAGGTCGCCGTGCTCGCCCTTGCGGTTGGCCACGACCGGCGCCAGGATCATCAGCTTGGTCCCTTCCGGCATGCCGAGGACGGCATCGACCATCTGCGACACGGTCTGCGCGGCCAGCGGCTCGTGCGAGTGGTCCGGGCAATAAGGCGTGCCGACGCGCGCGTACAGCAGGCGCAGGTAATCGTGGATTTCGGTGACGGTACCGACGGTCGAACGCGGATTGTGCGAGGTCGCCTTCTGCTCGATCGAAATGGCGGGCGACAGGCCCTCGATCATGTCGACGTCCGGCTTTTCCATCAGTTGCAGGAACTGGCGCGCGTAGGCCGACAGCGATTCGACGTAGCGGCGCTGGCCCTCGGCATACAGCGTGTCGAAGGCGAGCGAGGATTTGCCGGAACCCGACAGGCCGGTGATCACGATCAGCTTGTTGCGCGGCAGGTCGAGGTTGATGTTCTTGAGGTTGTGCGTGCGGGCGCCGCGGATACGGATTTCTTCCATTCGCTTTTTTGAAGCCTTTCACAGGGTTTGAGGGCCGGCGCACGAGACTGTCGCGGTGAGCGGGCCAATCGGGGAGAACCGTTAACTATAGCCGGTTTTTTTCTTGCCCGTATGTGCCGCTTAATATGCCACTGAGGCGCGACTGCGGTGCTCGTGCAGGCGTGAATATCCTTGCATGGCAGGCTTGCAAGCAAGCGCAACGGATTCCACGGGGTCCGCTCCTATGTGGGCTGTTTCGAGCCCTCTTCAATGACAAAGCGATCAAAATCCGAAAATAAATTTTTAACGGTAGATGGCGGTTTATCAAAAGTATGAAGTTCGTAATTACTTGTGGTAGTAATCGGCGTGGAATTGAGAGGCAGGGCAGTCAGTGGAATACTTTCCGCCCTTCAAAGCTTTCAATCCCTGGCCGATTCCATGAAAACCGTTCTGCGCACGCTCTGCTTCCTGACGCTCGCCGCCGCGCAAGCCGGCTGTGGCAGCAGCGGCCGCGCACCCGCCGCCAATGCGCCCTCGCTTGCCGCACACACCGGCGCGGACGCCGCCGTGCCGCCGCCATCGACGGCGGCCGGCGGCTTGACGCCCCTGTCCGCCGTCCCGGGGATGCCCGCCTGGTCGACCACGGGCGGCAACCCCGGCCACACCAACTACGTGCCCGCCAGCTTCGATCCGGCCCGTTTCTCGCGCCGCTTCACCTGGTCCCTGCCTGGCGGCGCCAGCGTGGCGCAGGCCCAGCTGGCGCTCGACCAGGACCAGGCCTTTGCCGTCGCCGCCGGTGCCGACGGGACCTGGACCCTGCGCGCCCTCGATGAAGCGAGCGGCAAGGAAAGCTGGACGGCGCCGCTCGGCAAACTCGACGTCGCCGATCCGCCGGCCGTCCACGACGGCAAGGTCATCCTGAGCACTGCCGCCGGCGCCGAGGGCGACGCCTTGTGGTTGTTCGACCAGCGTACCGGAAAGCTGCTCGACAAGCGGGCCATGCCGGGCCGGCGCACGCTCGGGCACTCGACGGCCGACCTGCGGCCGGCACCCGTGGTCGCCGGCGACGGCATCTACGTGAATGACCGCGCCGGAGGCAAGCTGACGGCGAAATTCGACCTCGCGACCCACGAATTGCTGTGGGAAAGCGCGTGGACCGGTGCGCCGAACCACGCCTTTGCGCCGGCGGTCGAGGATGGCCGCGTGTACGCCGCCTTTTCCAGTGGCGGCCTGCTCGCTGCCGATGCGCGCACCGGCAAGACGGTGCTGGATCACCACCGCCAATTCACGGATGCGCCGATGCCGGGCATCGTCTCGGATGGCAGTGCCTATGCGCTCGCCGTGGGCGGGCTGGTGGCGACCGACCTGAAGCAGGGCATCTTCAAATGGCAGGGGCCGGAGCTGCTGGAACTGGCGGCGCCGCCGGGACCCGTGCTGTACGGCGTCTCGAGCGATGCCATCCAGGCGCTCGACAGTGCCAGCGGGAAGGTGCTGTGGCGCATGCCGCTACCGGGAGCGGCGTCGGTGTCGAATCCGATCCTGGCCACCCGCAACCTGCTGTTCGTCAGCAGCTATCCGCGCTCGGACCTGGGGACGGTTGCCGTCGACATCGCCACCCGGAAAGTCGTGTGGCGTTGTCCGGAAGGCGGCTGGCTGTCGATCTCGCCGAACGGCGTGCTGTACATCACCCCGCTGCAGGGCGCGGTCACGGCGGTCAACCTGCTTTGATTAGCGCATTGTTACCTCGAGAATTTTGATCGGTATCTCTTCCAAAACGGGCACTTCGACCCCATTTTGATTGTCTGAGCGGATGTCGAAAACAGGGACGTCCGCCAGCCTGCAACACCTTCAAAAACTTGCCTGCACGGTCAGACAAACAGGCATAATAACGGACGAACATCAACAGTTTCCCCGGCACTTAGTCAATACGCAGAGCCGGAGATCATATATAGGAGTTTCACCATGGCATCAGTCAACAAGGTCATCATCGTCGGCAACCTCGGCCGCGATCCGGAAATCCGCTACATGCCGAGCGGCGACGCCATCGCCAACATCGCCGTCGCGACTTCGTACAAGTCGAAGGACCGCAACTCGGGCGAGCAGAAAGAGCTGACCGAATGGCACCGCATTTCCTTCTTCGGCCGCCTGGCCGAAATCGTCGGCCAGTACCTGAAAAAGGGCTCGTCGGTCTACGTCGAAGGCCGCCTGCAGACCCGCAAGTACACCGACAAGGACGGCATCGAGCGCTACGCCACCGACATCATCGCTGAAAACATGCAGATGCTGGGTGGCCGCCAGGGCATGGGCGGCGGCGACAGCTACGGCGGCGACGACAGCTACGGTGGTGGTGGTGGTGGTGGCTACGACGCCCCGCCGAGCCGCCCGGCGCCGCAGCGCCAGGCCCCGCCGGCACCGGCAGCCCGTCCGCAGCCGAAACCGGCGGCGAACTTCTCGGATATGGATGACGATATTCCGTTCTGAGTGCATCAGGCGTTCTGAGCAATAAAAAATCCCCGCAGCTGTCCAGGTTGCGGGGATTTTTGTTTGTAGAGACCTGGAAGTCGTACTACATCTCTTTGCGCTGCAGACCAAGCTCGAACTGGTTTAACAGTTTTTCAGCATTACCAGGTTCGATACCGGTGGAGCGCGTCATATGAACCACGAGCCGGTCGCGCTTGCGAGGCTCAGCCAAAATGGTCAGTAAGGCGTCCAAGGAGCTTGGGTACAAGATGATACCGGTGTCATGGCCCAGCAGGGCTGCCCCGGCCAGGGTTGACCGGTTTATCGGGACGTAGCGTGTACATGGTCGATGACCTGAGAAGCGATCTGCCGTGCTACGGCAATATTACGTGAATCGTGGGTCGCCATCAGATCGGCATACACCAGATGGGACGGTACTGTCGGGAACCAGTCGAACGAGTCCGCATCCCAAAATATCTCGACGACTTCGATACGGCCTTGCGGATCCGCCCGCAAGCGGAACTCCTTGACAATTTCCTTCAAGGTGCCTGGATCATGCATGTCAACGTAGAGCGTACCTGCTTCGGGCTTGAGGTGTTGGGTCAGGCGCATTGCTGCCGGCTCACCCCCCCAGGCCGACGACCGAAACTCGGGACTCCAATCAAGGAATCTGTCGAAGTTATCGGTAGCGAAACGATACTTTCTGAGCTTGGGCTTGAGCCGCCCTGCGTAACCACCGGCCCATTCATTCAAGAAAAGTTCCGGGGTCCGGATCATGCGTTTCCCAGTTGCTGTCGTGCCGATCAGTCGACGGGTCTCGAGCGTCTCGAGTGCCCTGCCAATGGCACCAGTCGACACCCGTACCTTATATGCGATGTCTCGATAAGGGGCATTAAGCAGAGCAGGATCTGCGAGGAAGCCGAACATCATCCTGAGCAGGACTGGCGTCATCGTACTATTGATGGATGCGTGACGCGGCTCCTTACTTTGGAGACCGGTTACATGGATATAAATACCAGCACCATCATTGATATATGCGTTACCTGCTGTATCAATGAATTGCAGGCCAAGTTCGCGACAACGGTTTGCCATCTCCTGGCTCAGGGGTGAGCTGACCAGCAGGGTATGCTGTGCGTCACCGGTTTTGGTCAGCAGGTCAAGCAGCAGCGTGTATCGGTCCACCTTTTTCTTGACTTGGCAATCGTACCGTAACCGCTTGCCATTGATGTTAAGTAAGACTGTTGCGTCGGCACCGGGTGTGACATCGTCAAGAAACTTTCCTTCGATACCCACTGAACCATGCAACTCATCAAAGGCTTTGCCAATCAGTTCGGTGTCACCGTCAAAAAGAGAGTGGATGTTCATTTTTCTTAGATCTTAACGTTACGTGAACAAGCAAAAAACATGAACAAGCTTACCTGCTTTTCAATAATCATGCTTGTTCACGGTACGTGAAAATTAAGAAAAATTGAACAAAAATACCTACATATCCACCACCATCTCGAACCCCCCATAAATCATGCGCTTGCCATCGAAGGGCATGTTCTCCGGCTTCATGAATTCCGCCATGCGCGGATCCTTCATCACCTTCTCGTTGACCTCGTCGCGCTTGGCACGCGACGGGTAGACGATCCACGAAAACACCACCACTTCGCCTTCCTCCAGCATCACGCTCTGCGGAAACGAGGTCAGCTTGCCGGGCTTGACGTCGTCGCCGACGCACTCGCGGAATTCCAGCGCGCCGAGTTCGCGCCAGATCGTGCCTGCCTTGTTCGACATGTCCTTGTAGGCATCGAGCTTTGCCTTTTGAACCGGAATCACGAAACCATCGACGTAGGCCATGATGTTCTCCTGGTGAGTTGTGTGGAGATGGACCTCGCCGACGGCCAAAAAATCCCGCTCCCCGATGCAGGGAGCAGGCTTGCGTCATGGTGCGTCACTTGCGCGGTCTCAGGAGCACCAGGCCCGGATTGGCCTGGGCCACGATCGAGCCGTTGTCCGAAACCGTGTAGGCATTGGTCAGCAGCAGGCCGGGCGGCGGGTTGTGCAGCACCTTGTTCAGGTCCACCATGCCGCCCGCTTCGGTCCAGGTCATCGCGTGCTGCTCGCCCGTCGACGTGAACGATGCGCCGACCACCTGGCCGGATGCATTGATCACGTTCGCCTCCGCACCGCCACTGCCCAGCGTGCCCAGGTCGCGCATCACCGTGCCGTCGTGGACGAAGGCGTGCGGCAAACCGGTGCTGGTGCGCGAGTTGCCCGTGGTCCAGCCCGAGGCGTTGATCGAAAAGGCTTGCGAATAGTCGCCCCCGAGGGTGCCAAGATCCCTGATCACGCCGTTTTCGTAGCGGAAGGCGTGCAGGCCCCCGGACGGCACCTGAGACCCGCCGGTGACCTGGCCGGCATCGTTGATGGCAGCCACGTAGGTCTCGTTGCCACCGAGCGTGCCCAGGTCTTTCGCGCAACGGCATGCGCCCACGATGAAGCCCCGGTTGGTGTCGTTCGGGCCCTGGTAGATGCCGGCCACGGTGCCGCTGTTATTGATCGCCCTGCCCGAGGAGGAACCCAGGCCGGGCGTGGGCAGCGGCGCCATCACCCCGTCCTGGTACAGGAAAGCGCGCCGGACGCGATCCGTTCCAGTGGAATCGCCGGTGACCTGGCCACGGTCATTGAGGTCGAAGCCGGTCGACTCCTTGCCGCCCAGCGTGCCGAGGTTGCGCATCGTGCCGTCATAGAAGAAAGCACGGGTAGAGCCATCCTCGCGACGCAGGACCGCCGTGCCGGCAACCTGGCCGAGCGCGTTGATGGCGAAGGCTTGCGCGAGCTCGCCGCCCAGCGTGCCCAGGTCGTTCATCCTGGTGCCGTCGTACAGGAAGGCGTGTTCCAGGCCGCCCGGCACGTCGATGCTGCCTGCCACCTGGCCCTTGGCGTTGATGCCCTTGCGCCCGACGTAATAAGCGGTGCCGGAGCCGCCCAGCGTCAGGGGGATGACATCGTAGGTCAGGCCCGCCGGCTGCGGCGTCGGGGGCGGATGGCCGCCGTGGTGGCTGCCGCCACCGCACGCGGCGAGGGTGGCTGCGAGGGTGCAGGCGCCGGCACGCGCCAGCCAGCCTGCCTTGAGTTTCGTCATCGAAATCGCCATGATCTGCTCCGTGTCGAAGAGGTGAATGCCAGACCAGTATGCTTGGCGGGTCGGCGCCGGGCTTATCCGAAATCATGCGAGCTCGACAATGCTTTTTGAAGCAGACCGAGGCGCAACGGCCACAACGGCATGGCAAGACTGGCACGCGTGTGCTCATCCGTGTAATATCCCCGCTTTGGGTGCGCCCATTCCCGCCCGGGAATGGCGTTAAACGGGAAACCGGTGCCATCACTTGCGTGATCATTCCGGTGCAGCCCCCGCTGCTGTAAGCCTGACGACTCCGGCAACATGCCACTGCGACGCGATCGCGGGAAGGCCCGGAGGAGGATGAAGGCGAGCCAGAATACCGGCCCGAATTGTCAGCACCATTCCCCGGGGTGACGGGAAGCCGCTGTCGACCGGCTTTCCGCGTGCTCCGCCCAGCCCCCGTCGACCGTCTTTTCAACCTCCGTCTGGTGTCCTTATCGACCATTCGACGGGAGGTTTCGAATGCACATCATGGAAGGTTTCCTGCCGCCGGCGCACGCGCTCGGCTGGGCCGCCGTCTCCGCACCTGTCCTGGCCTGGGGCCTGCACGCGATGGGACGCAGCTTGCGCGCGCATCCCGAGCGGCGCATGCTGCTGGGCGTGGCCGCCGCTTTCGCTTTCCTGCTGTCGGCGCTGAAGCTGCCCTCGGTGACCGGCAGCTGTTCGCACCCGACCGGCGTCGGCCTCGGCGCGCTGCTGTTCGGCCCCGCGGCGATGGTGCCGGTGGGCTTCGTCGTGCTGCTGTTCCAGGCGCTGCTGCTGGCCCATGGCGGCCTCACCACGCTGGGCGCCAACGTGTTCTCGATGGCGATCGTCGGCCCGTTCGTGTCCTACGGCGTGTTCCGCGCCGCCGCCGCGCTCGGCCTGTCGCGTTCCGTGGCCGTGTTCCTGGCCGCCTGCCTGGGCGACCTGGCGACCTATGTCACCACCTCGGTGCAGCTGGCCTGGGCGTTTCCGGATGCGGTCGGCGGCTTCGAGGCTTCCTTCGTCAAGTTCGCCGGCATCTTCGCGCTGACCCAGGTGCCGATCGCGATCAGCGAAGGCCTGCTCACGGTGCTGGTCGTGAACGCGATGGCGCGCTTCAATGCGCAGGAACTGCGTTCGCTGCCGGTGATGGCGCTGGGCGCGAGGAAGGCCGCATGAAGCCGCGTACCTGGGCCATCCTGGCGGCGGTGCTGCTCCTGACCGTCCTGCCGCTGTGGTTCGCCGCCAGCCCGCCGGCGCTGCCGGGGGCCGAGGCGCCGGCCATGTTCGGCGGGTCCGACGACCGCGCGCAGCAGGCGATCGGCAGCCTCGCACCGGGCTACAAACCCTGGTTCGAGCCGGTGTTCGCACCGGCCAGCGGCGAGATCGCCTCGCTGCTGTTCGCGCTGCAGGCGGCGCTGGGCGCCGGCGTGATCGGCTTCTGGCTCGGCCTGTCGGTGGCGCGCGAACGCGCGCGCCGCGCCGACGGCGCACAGGACGCCCGTGCGGATTGATACGGCCGCCTATGCCTGCCGCTGGCGCGGCGTGGCGCCGCAAGCCAAGGCGCTGTTCGCGCTGGCGGGCGTCGTCGCGGCCTGGCTGGCGCGCAGCCCGGGTGTGCTTGGCTTGCTGGCGCTGCTGTCGATGCTGGTGACGCTGCTGGGCGCGCGCGTGGCGCTGCGTACTTATATCAGTGTCCTGCTCGCGCCGCTCGGTTTCCTGCTGCTGTCCTGCCTGACGATGCTGGCATCGCCCGGCGGCGGCTGGCACTGGATGCCGGCGCTGCTGCCGGCGGTGGCCGTCACCGCATTGCGTTCGCTGGCCGTGCTGGCGGCGCTGCTCGGCCTGGTGCTGACCACGCCGATGCCCGACCTGCTGGCCCTGTTGCGCCGCCTGCGCGTGCCCGAGCTGCTGCTCGACCTGATGGCACTGAGCTACCGGATGCTGTTCGTGCTGCGCCAGGCCTGGGAAGAAGGCGTGACCGCGCAGAGCGCGCGCCTGGGCTACCGCGGCTGGCGCCATGCCTGGCGTTCGACCGGGCTGCTGGCTGGGCAGATGGCGGTGCAGGTGTGGCAGCGCGCGGCGGCGCTGCAGATGGCGGCCGACGCGCGCGGCTACCAGGGCACCTTGCGTTTCCTGCCCGCCGCCTATCCGCAGGCGCGGCGCCAGAACGCGTACGCGGTCCTGGCCGGCACGCTGCTGCTGGCCATCGCCGTGGGGGACCGGCTGTGAGCCCGCTGCTCGAATTGCAGGCGGTCGAGCACGTGTTCGCCGACGGCAGCGCCGGCCTGCGCAACTGCAGCGTGGCCCTGGCGCGGGGGCGGCGCCACGCGCTGCTGGGCGCGAACGGCGCCGGCAAGACCACCCTGTTGCAGCACCTGAACGGCTTGCTGCGTCCGAGCGCCGGCCGCTTGCTGCTCGACGGCCGGCCTTTCGAATACGACCGCGCCGGCCTGGCGGAGCTGCGGCGCCGCGTCGGCCTGGTGTTCCAGAATCCGGACCGCCAGCTGTTCTCGGCCCAGGTCGAGGAAGACGTCTCCTTCGGTCCGCTGAACCTGGGCCTGGACCACGCCACCGTGCGCGCGCGCGTGGCCGCCGCGCTGGATGCGGTCGGCATGCGCGAGCATGCGCAGCGGCCCGTGCACCACCTGAGCTTCGGCCAGAAGAAGCGCGTCTGCATCGCCGGCGTGCTGGCGATGGAACCCGAGGTGCTGCTGCTGGACGAGCCGATGGCCGGGCTGGACGCGCCCATGCAGGCGGAACTGGCGCAGCTGCTGGACAGCCTGGCCGCGCGCGGCGTGACCGTCCTGCTGTCCACCCACGACATCGATTTCGCCTACGGCTGGGCCGACGACCTGCACCTGATGGTGGCCGGACGCTGCATCGCCTCCGGCCCGGCGCCCGAGGTGGCGGCCCAGGCCGGGCTGCTGCACGCCTGCGGCCAGCGCCTGCCGCTGGCGCTGGCGCTGCATGCCCACCTGGTGGCGCGCGGCGTGCTGCCGCGCGGTCCGGCGCCGCGCAGCGTCGAGGCGGTGCTGGACGCGCTGCCCGTCGTGCCCATCCATTCTCAACAAGGCAATCCAACATGATACCCACCGATACCCTCGGCAAGGTCTGGTTCGTGGGCGCCGGTCCCGGCGACCCGGAACTCCTCACCGTCAAGGGCCGCAGGCTGCTGGAGCAGGCCGGCGCGATCCTGTTCGCCGGCTCGCTGGTCGACCAGGCCGCCACCCTGTACGCGCCCCCCGGCTGCGTGATCCGCGATTCCAAGGACATGACGCTCGAAGACATGACCGCCTGGCTGGCCGAGCAGGCGCGCGCGCACGCGACCGTGGTGCGCCTGCAGACCGGCGACCCCGGCCTGTACGGCGCGCTGATCGAGATGGCGCGCCCCCTCACGGCGGCCGGCATCGAATGGGCGGTGGTGCCGGGCGTGTCCTCGGCGATGGCGTCGATGGCGGCGGCGGGCGAATCGATGACGCTGCCCGAAGTCACCCAGACCGTGATCCTCACGCGTGTGGAGGGCCGTACCCCGATGCCGGACGGCGAAGACCTGGCCAGCCTGGCCGCGCACCGCAGCACGCTGTGCATCTTCCTGTCGATCACCTTGATGTACAAGATCGAGGCCGCCCTGCGCGCCGCCGGCTGGCCGGAAGATTCGCCGATGCTGGTCGTGCACAAGGCCAGCTGGCCGGGCGAGGAAAAGATCATCCGCGGCACGCTGGCCGACATCAAGGCGCGCTGCCGCGAGGCCGGCGTGGCCAGCCAGGCGATGATCGTCGCCAGCCCGACCCTGGGCGCGCTGCACTGGGACACCCTGGTGCGCTCCAAGCTGTACGACCCCACTTTCACCCATCGCTTCAGGAAGGCCAGCGCATGAACCAGATTATCTTCACTCCCCCCGTCACGCTGCATGCGCAGGACACCATCCTGATCGTCGGCCACGGCTCGCGCGAGGATTCCGGCAACCAGGAAATCCGCGAGTTCACGGCCCAGTGGCGCACGCGCCGGCCGGACCTGCGCATCGAGCTGTGCTTCATCGAGTTCGCGCCGCCCGAGCTGAACGCCGCGCTGCTGGATGCCGCGCGCACCTCGCAGCGCGTGCTGGTGGTGCCGCTGATCCTGAATGCGGCCGGCCACGTCAAGATGGAGATCCCGGAAGCAGTCGAACAGGCGCGCATCGCCTGCCCGCAGGCGGAGATTCTCCTGGCGCCGCACCTGACCGCCTGCGATCCGATCCTGGCGATCCTGAAGCGCCGCCTGCGCCGTGCGATGGGCGCGCTGGACATGCCGGATCCGACCACCACCGGCGTCGTGCTGCTGGGCCGCGGTTCGTCCGACCGCGGCGCCAACGGCGAGATGGCGAAGATGGCGCGCTGGCTGCTGGAAGAGGGCGACCACGAGCTGGTCGACCTAGCGTTCACCGGCATCACCTGGCCGCGCCTGGAAAAAGTGGTGCAGCGCCAGGTCCTGCTCGGCATGCGCCAGATCGTGGTGCTGCCCTACTACCTGTACACCGGCACGCTGATGCAGCGCATCCACCGCCAGGTCGAGCACCTGCGCGGCCAGTATCCGCAGGTGCGTTTCATTTGCAGCGAACACTTCGGCTTCGAGAAGGAGATCTTCGAGCTGGTGGAGCAGCGCGTGAACGACTTGCGCGCGGGCGTCGCGGACAGCCGCCTGCCCTGCGACGGCTGCAGCTACCGCGAAATCGCGCATGACCTGGGACATGGGCACTCGCACGCGCATACGCACGACCACGCGCCCGCGCCCGCACATGACCATGGCCACGAGCACCCGCACCACGACCACGCGCACGGCCACGACCACGCGCATGGCCACGACCACGCGCATGGCCACGATCACGCACATGAGCACCCGCACGAGCACTCACATGAGCACGTGAAGGAAACCCTATGAGCACCGTGAACACCGTCACCGAACAGCTGACCCGCGCCGGCCAGGCCATCGAACACGACAGCTTCGCGATCATCGACGCCGAAGTGGGCGCGCACGCCTACACCGAGGCGCAATGGCCGATCGTGCGCCGCATGATCCACGCGAACGCCGACTTCGACTTCAATGGCCTCACCGCCTTCCACCCGAACGCGGTGGAAGCGGGCATCGCCGCCATGCTGGCCGGCGCCACGCCGATCATGGCCGACGTCGAGATGATCTGTTCCGGCCTGTCGCAGCCGCGCCTGGGCCACTTCGGCATGAAGACCCACCAGTTCATCAGCGATGCCGACGTGATCGAAGCCGCCAAGCGTGAAGACACCACGCGCGCCGTGCAGGCGATGCGCAAGGCCCATCGCCTCGGCCTGTTCGACGACGGCGCCATCGTCGCCATCGGCAATGCGCCCACCGCGCTGATCGAACTGGTGCGCCTGATCCGCGAAGAGGGCGTGCGCCCGGCGCTGGTGGTCGGCATGCCGGTCGGTTTCGTGTCGGCGGCCGAATCGAAGGACCTGATGGCCGAGCTGGATGAGGTGCCGTGGATCGTGATCCGCGGCCGCAAGGGCGGTTCGACGCTGGTGGTGGCGGCCTTGCACGCGCTGCTGGCGCTGGCCGAGGCGCGCCAGAAGACGATGGGAGCCGTGCAATCATGAAGGACAAGGCCGCGGCCGAACGCGGCACCCGGACCGGTTTCACCACCGGCGCCTGCGCCGCCGCGGCCGCGCGCGCGGCGGTGCTGGGCCTGGCCGGCGGCGGCATACCCGGGGAGATCGAAAGCCTGCTGCCGAACGGCACCCGGGTGCGCTTCACGGTCAACGACGGCCGCTGCGATGGCGCCACCGCCCATGCGATGGTCATCAAATTCGCCGGCGACGATCCCGACTGCACCGACGGCGCCCACCTGACGGTCGACCTGCGCCTGCTGCCCGGCCAGGCCGGCGTCGTCACCTGGGTCGCCGGCGATGGTGTCGGCACCGTGACGATGCCGGGCCTCGGCCTGGACGTCGGCGGCCCGGCCATCAACCCGGTGCCGCGCCGGAACATCGCCGATAACCTGCGTGAGGCGGCGCCGCAGCTGCTGCTGGCGCACGGCATCGAGGTCACCATCAGCGTGCCGGACGGCCAGGTGATGGCCAAGAAGACCACCAATGCGCGCCTGGGCATCCTGGGCGGCATCAGCATCCTCGGCACCACCGGCATCGTGAAACCGTATTCGACGGCCGCCTGGCGCGCCAGCGTGGTGCAGGGCGTGCAGGTGGCCGCCACCACCGGCCACGACCTGGTCGCGCTGACCACCGGCGGGCGCACCGAGATCTTCGCCATGGCGACGCTGCGCGCGGAGCGCCCCGAGCTGCCGTCGGCGTGCTTCGTGCAGATGGGCGACTTCCTGCGCTATGCGCTGGACGAGGCGGCGGCGCAGGGCATCGGCCTGGTGGTGCTGGCGGTTATGGTCGGCAAGCTGACCAAGATCGCGCAGGGCGAGACCATCACCCACGCCAACCGCAGCGAGGTCGATACCGACCTGGTGGCCGAGATCGCGCGCCGTATCGGCGCTGCGCCGGAAGACTGCGCGGCGATCGCCGCCGCCGAAACCGCGCGCTTCGGCGCCGAATTGATGGTCGAGCGCGGCCTGGGCGACGCCTTCCACCGCGAACTGGCGCAAGCCGCGATCGACACCCTGACGGCGCCCGACCGCTATGGCCGCGCTTTTCAATTGCGCGTGATCGTCACCGATTTCAACAACCAGCAAGTGGCCGACGTGTGGTCGCTTCCCGCCGAGCCGGCGCCGCGTGCCGCCACCGGCGTACGCATCGGCATCGACCACATCCTCGACCCGGACTGACTCCATGGACACCACCCTCAAAGATCCCAATCCCTGCCGCGTGATCGGCGTCCTCGACGACGGCGTCGCCAGCCTGGGCGCCACGGCGCGGGCTTACTTGCGCAATGCCGACGTGGTGATCGGCGGTGCGCGCACGCTGGCGCTGCTGGGCAGCGAATTCAAGCCGGACGCCGTCCAGCACGACCTGACCGGCCGCCTGAAGGACGTGCCTGAATGGGTGCGTGCAGCGCGCAAGGACCATCTCGCCTGTGTGGTGCTGGCCACCGGCGACCCGCTGTGCCACGGTATCGCGCCCTACCTGGCCCAGCACCTGTGCGTGCAGGCGCTCGACATCCTGCCGAATCTGTCGACGCTGCAGCTGGCCTGCGCGCGCATCGGGCTGGCCTGGCAGGAGGCGCGCATCGTGTCCGTGCACGCGCGCGACGCCGGCGAATGGACGCGCGGCAGCCCGCCCGCGCACGGCCTGTACGCGCTGGCCCAGGCTGCGCGCGCGCATGCGCGTCTCCTGGTGTTGACCAGCCCTGACAACAGCCCGGACCGCATCGCGCGCATGCTGGTGACCGAAGGCCTGGCCGACGATTTCCACATGGCGGTGGCGGAAAACCTGCTGCAGCCCGAAGAGCGCGTGCTGGCCGAACTGAGCCCGGTTGAAGTGGCGCAGATGCGCTTCGCGCCGCTGAACGTGGTGCTGCTGTGGCGCGTGACGCCGCAGCCGCAGCCGGTACGGTTCGGCCTGGCCGACAACACCTTCGTGCAGCGCCAGCCGGAAAAGGGCTTGATCACCAAGCAGGAAGTGCGCGCGGTTAGCCTGGCGCGCCTGCAGCTGCGTGCAAACAGCGTGGTCTGGGACATCGGCGCCGGGTCCGGTTCGGTCGGCCTGGAAGCGGCGCGACTGTGCCCGCAAGGCCACGTGTACGCCATCGAAAAGAACGAGGCCGATTTCGCGATCGCGGGGCAGAACCACGCCGCCTTTGGCGTCTCCAACTACAGCCTGTTCCAGGGCAAGGCGCCGGAAGGGCTGGATGCCTGGTTGGATCCGGATGCCGTCTTCATCGGCGGCTCGGGCGGCGAACTGGCGACCCTGATCGAAGGCATCCTGGCGCGCCTGCGCCCCGGCGGTAACCTGGTCATGAACTTCGTCACGCTGGAAAACCTGGCCACGGCCACCGCCACGCTGCAGGGGATCGAAGGGGTGGGCTGGGACGTGCTGCAACTGCAGGCCGCGCGCAGCAAGCCGATCCTGCACATGCACCGCATGGCGGCCGAGAACCCGGTGTGGATCGTATGCGCGCGCCGCGAGGAGAAGAGCGCATGAGCGGCACCCGTTATGGAACACTGCGCGGCATTTCGCTCGGCCCCGGCGACCCCGGCCTGATCACGCGCGCCGCCTGGGACCAGTTGCAGCGGCGCGACGCCATCTGGGTCTACCCGGCCAGGAGCGGCAAGACGCCGAGCTACGCCTTCGACATCGTGCAGCGCGCCGGCCTGGCGCCGCCCGACGATCACGCCTTGCTGCTGTTCCCGATGACGCACGACGGCGACAAGCTGGCGCGCGCCTGGATGAAGGCGGCCGCCACCGTGCTGCCCTGGCTGCGCGCCGGCCGCGACGTGCTGTTCCTGGTCGAAGGCGACGCCAGCACCTATGCCACCTTCGGCCACCTGGCGCGCACCGTGCGCGCGCTCGACGACAGCGTGGGCGTAGAAATCATCGCCGGCGTGAACGCCTTCACCGCCGCCTGCGCCTCCGTCGACGTGCCCTTTGCCGAGCAGGACGACACCGTCGCCATCGTGCCCGCCGCGTATGGCGTGAGCGCGGTCGATCGCCTGCTGCCGGACTTCGACACGCTGGTCTTGATGAAGGTGAAGCCGCTGCTCGATGAACTGATCGACTGGCTCGAGCGCCGCGACCTGCTGGCGGGCAGCCACTTCATCGAACGCGTGGGCGCGCCGGACGAACGGCGCTTGTCCGGCGATGCCATCCTGGCGCTGCGCGCTACCAAGGTCAGCTACCTGTCGCTGCTCATCGTGAAACACCCGCACCGCATCCGCGGCGAACGCATCAAGGGCTGCCTCAAGAAGAGCGGCCCACAACCTATCGATATGGAGACCGTATGAGCAACCCGACACCGCGCCTCTGCCTGGTGGCCATCACCAGGCATGGTGCCGCCCAGGCCGCGCGCCTGGCCCTCGACCTGCCGGAGGCCGACATCCGCACCTCGGCCAAGTTCGCGGCCAGCTTCGCCGGCCTGCCGAACGCCGTGCGCGCCTACGACGGCGCCCTGCGCGACGAGATCGGCCCGCTGTTTTCCGGCTATGACCAGATCGTGTTCTTCGTGTCGCTGGGCGCGGTGGTGCGCCTGATCGCGCCGCACCTGCGCAGCAAGGACGAGGACCCGGGCGTGATCGTGGTCGACGACGCCGGCCAGTACGTCATTCCGGTGCTGTCCGGCCACGTCGGCGGCGCCAACGAGTGGAGCGAGCGCGTGGCCGACCTGCTGGGTGCGTCCCCGGTGCTGACCACGGCATCCGACGTCGGCCGCACCATCCCGGTCGACATCCTCGGCCGCCACCTGGGCTGGCGCGTGGAAGCGCCGAAGATCAACGTCACGCGCGTCTCGGCCCACGTGGTGAACGGCGAGCCGATCGCCTTCGTGCAGGAAGCCGGCAGCCCGGACTGGTGGACCCGCCCGACGCCGCTGCCGGAGACGATCCACAAGTTCGCGCGCTTCGACGAGGTGCCGCTGGAGCGCTACGCCGCCGTGCTGTGGGTGACGCACGCCGAGGTGGCGCCGGCGCAGTGGGATGCGCTGCACGAGCGCCTGGTGGTGTACCGCCCGCCGGAGGATGCTGCTGCATGACGGCCTACACCATCGGCCTGGGCTGCGACCGCGGCGTGCCGCTGGACACCATGCGCGATGCCGTGCACCTGGCGCTGGCGCAGGCCGGCGCGCGGCCCGAGGATGTAGTGGCCGCCGCCAGCATCGCGCTCAAGCGCGACGAAGCCGCCTTGCTGGCGCTGGCGCGCGAGCAGGACTGGCTGCTCTACTTCTATGAAGCGCATGAACTGGCGCAGGTGACGGTGCCGAATCCCTCCGAGACCGTGCGCCGCCATACCGGCACGCCGTCGGTGAGCGAGGCGGCGGCGCTGCTGGCCGCGGGGCCCACGCCGGGCCAGGCCGCGCCGGCGAGCGCGCTGGTCATCGAAAAATACAAACACCGGGGCCTGGATGGCAAGAACGCCACCGTCTCGATCGCAAGGAAACAAAGTAAATAATATGAACGACATGCTCGAACCGCCCGTGGAAACCGCGGGCAAGATCATGCTGGTGGGGATCGGCCCCGGCAGCGTGGACCACATGACCCAGCGCGCCCGCAGTGCGATCGCCGAAGCCGACGTGGTGATCGGCTATGTCACCTACATCAAGCTGGTGGCCGACCTCATCGAAGGCAAGGAAATCATCCGCAAGTCGATGACGGAAGAGCTGGACCGCGCGGTCAGCGCATTGGAGGCGGCGCGCGCCGGCAAGAAGGTGGCGCTGATTTCGTCCGGCGACGCCGGCGTCTACGGCATGGCCGGCCCGACCTTCGAGGTGCTGTTCCAGGCCGGCTGGACGCCCGACGATGCGGTAGAAGTCGAGATCGTCCCCGGCGCCTCGGCCCTGAACAGCTGCGCCGCGCTGGTCGGCGCGCCGCTGACCCACGACTTCTGCGCGATCTCGCTGTCCGATCTGCTCACGCCCTGGCCGACCATCGCCCGGCGCCTGGACGCGGTCGCCATGGCCGACTTCGTGGTGGCGCTGTACAACCCGAAGAGCGGGCGCCGCACGCGCCAGATCGTCGAGGCCCAGCGCCTGTTCCTGCGCCACCGCCGCCCCGACACCCCGGTGGCGATCGTCAAAAGCGCCTACCGCCGCCGCGAGAACATCGTGTTCACCACGCTGGACCGGATGGCGGACGCCGACATCGGCATGCTCAGCACCGTCCTGATCGGCAACAGCAACACCTTCGTGCGCCACGGCCTGATGGTCACGCCGCGCGGCTACGCCAACAAATACGACATGGAAGACGGCGGCAGCACCCGTGAAGGCGAAAAGGCGGGCCGCTCGCTGTCCACCGGCCTGCTCGGCTGGCTGGAGACGCTGCAGGCCGAACACGCGGCCGGCGACGACCTCGAGACCCTGGCCGCGCGCCACCGCCTGCCGGTGGATTACATCCGCGCCACGCTGGCCGAGCCGGTGGCACCCGAAGCACCCGCAACCGAGGAGAGCGAAGCATGAGCGAGGCCGATAAAGAAATCGTCAAACCCAAGATAGGCGACTACCGCCGCCACCTGCTGGTCTGCACCGGCCCGCGCTGCACCGCCGACGGCGCCGCGCAGGCATTGTTCGACAGCCTGGGCGACAAGTTCAAGGCCGCCGGCCTGAACGCGGGCGATCTGCGCGTGAAACGCAGCCGCGTCGGCTGCTTCGCCGCCTGCAAGGGCGGGCCGATCGTCTGTGTGCAGCCGGACGGCACCTGGTATTACAACGTCACGCCGGAGAACATGGACCGCATCATCGACAGCCATTTGTGCAAGGGCGAGCACGTCGAGGAACTGGTTTTCCACCAGGCTGGACAGCTCTGAATCGGCAAGCAGCACGTAGGCCACGAATTTAAGTACAATCAAACCCTACAAATTGTTAGGGTAGGATGATACTTATTGGTGGCTACGATGAAGGTTTGCAAATGAACAAGGCTGAAGCAATCCGGAAACTTTCGATGCTGGACCGTGCAGGCGTATATGTGTTCACCAAAGGCGATCTTGCAAAAGTTTTCCCTGACGAGAAAGAAAAAGCACTCGAGAAGTCACTGCAACGACTGGTAGCCGACAATATTCTGGAACGGGTGGCCAAGGGGGTTTATGTCAACTCTCTGGCCAGGTCCAGGAAGGGCCAGGTGATCGAAGACATCGCAGCAGTGCTTCGGCGCGGACAGTTTTCCTATGTGAGCAGGGAGTCGATGCTGTCCGAATATGGCGTCATCTCGCAGGTGCCGATGAGCCGCATCACCCTCATGACCACCGGTGCAACCGGCCTGTACGAGACGCCATACGGTACGATCGAATTCACGCATACCAAGCGGCGCCCGGCAGAACTGATCCGGCGCACCGTCAGCGTGAAGGGAAGACCACTACGCATCGCGACCCGCCAGGCGGCGCTCGCGGATCTGGTACGGTCGGGCCGCAACACCAACATGATCGACGTGGAGGAACTCAGCGATGCCTGAACGCCTTCGGCAACAATGTGGCGGTCCCCGTGCGTAGGGCTGATCGGCAAGCTTAGCGTAAAATAGGATGGCATCCGCCATCATTTCCCACCAGACCGCTCACCCCACATGCTCGATTCCCACACCCAGCCAGCCCCGGCCAACGACGATTTGAGCTGGCTGTCCGGCGGTGGCGACATGGGGACCCTGATCCGCACCATGGACTGGTCCAGCACGCCGCTCGGGCCGCCGCAGACCTGGCCGCAGAGCCTGCGCACCTCGGTCAGCCTGTGCCTGTCCTCGACCTTCCCGATCCTGATCGCCTGGGGCCCGGACGACATCCAGATCTACAACGACGCCTACCGCCCGATCTGCGGCGACCTGCATCCGCGTTCGATGGGCGGCGCCTTCAAGGAGGTCTGGGCCAGCGCGCTGCCGGTGGTGGGCGACGCTTTCGACCGCGCGCACAAGGGCGAAGGCACCTACATCCGCGACCAGCGCATGTTCCTCGACCGCTACGGCTACCTCGAGGAAGCCTTCATGACCTTCTCGTTCTCGCCGATCCGCGACGAGTCGGGCGAAGTCGGCGGCATCTTCCACCCGATTTCGGAAGCCACGGCCACGGTGCTGAACGCGCGCCGCACCCAGGGCCTGCGCGACCTCAGCGCCGCCATCGCCGACGCCCGCGTGGTCAGCCACATCGCCCACGACATCGAGGCCCACCACCCGAACCTGGCGCTCGACATCCCTTTCCTGCTGCTGTACCAGATCGATGCCGACAGCGGCAAGCTGCTGCTGCGCGGCGGCGCCGGGCTGGATGCGCACAGCGCGCTGGCGCCGGTGGTGGCGGAACTCGACGATGCGGTATGGCCGTTCGCGCGCAGCGCCGAGGCGCGCACGGCGCAGCAGGTGCACGGCCTGGCGCCGCGCTTCGCGGGCCAGCCCTGCGGCCCGTACGATGCGCCGCCGGATGCGGCGCTGGTGCTGCCGATCGCCGTGCCGGGGCAGCAGGAGCTGTTCGGCTTCGTGGTGGCCGGCGTCAGCGCGGCGCGCGCGCTGGATGCCGACTACCTGAACTTCTACCAGTTGCTGGGCGCGGCTTTCAACACCGCGGTCGGCAATGTGATCGCCTATGAAAAGGAGCAGCGCCGCGCCGAGGAACTGGCCCAGATCGACCGCGCCAAGACCGCTTTCTTCTCCAACGTCTCGCACGAGTTCCGCACGCCGCTGACGCTGATCCTGGGGCCGCTCGACGATGCCCTGGCCGACCGCGACGACCCGCTCGGCCTGGCGCAGCGGCGCCGCATCGACGTCACCCACCGCAATGCGCTGCGCCTGCTGAAGCTGGTCAATTCGCTGCTCGACTTCTCGCGCATCGAAGCCGGCCGGGTGCAGGCGACCTACGAGCCGCTCGACCTGGCGCGCCTGACCGGCGACCTGGCCAGCGTGTTCGAATCGGCGATGGCCAAGGGCGGGCTGGCTTACCGGGTCGAGCTGGAAGACCTGGGCCAGCCGGTCTACGTCGACCGCGACATGTGGGAAAAGATCGTCTTCAACCTGCTGTCGAACGCCTTCAAGTTCACGCTGGCAGGCGGGGTGACGCTGCGGCTGGGCCGGCATGAGGGCATGGTGCGGCTGTCGGTGGCGGACACCGGCAGCGGCATCCCGGCAGCCGAACTGCCGCGCGTGTTCGAGCGCTTCCACCGCATCGAAGGCACGCCCGGCCGCACCTATGAAGGCACCGGCATCGGCCTGGCGCTGATCCAGGAGCTGGTGCGCCTGCATGGCGGCGCCATCGCGGTCCACAGCGTACTGGGCCAGGGCACCCGCTTCGACGTCGACCTTCCGTTCGGCCATGCCCACCTGCCGGCGGAACGCATCGTGCAGGCCGAGGAGGGTGCCGGGCAAGGCGCCAAGGAAGACGGCGGCCGCATGGGCGCCGCCTTCGTCGAGGAAGCGCTGCGCTGGCTGCCGGACGAGATGGCGCCGGCCACCGGCAGCCCGCTCCGCGCGCAGGCGCTCGATGCGCTGCTGCAGCCGGACGAGGCGCCGCCGCGCATCCTGATCGCGGACGACAACAACGACATGCGCGCCTACCTGAAGTCGCTGCTCGACCCGTATGCCATCGTCAGCGCCTGCAGCGATGGCGAAGCCGCCTTTGCGCAGCTGTCGGACGATCCGCCCGACCTGCTGCTGAGCGACGTGATGATGCCGCGGCTGGACGGCTTCGGCCTGATCGCGCGCATCCGCGCCAGCGAGGCGCTGCGCCACCTGCCGGTGATCCTGCTGTCGGCGCGCGCCGGCGAGGAAGCCAAGGTCGAAGGTCTGCAGGCCGGCGCCGACGATTACCTGGTCAAGCCCTTCGCCGCCAACGAACTGCTGGCGCGGGTGCGGCGCCAGATCGCGCTGGCACGCGAACGCCGGCGCCGCCAGGACGACCTGGCGCTGCGCGAAGCCTATTTCCGTTCGCTGATCGACGCCGCCCCGGTCATGCTGTGGACCACCGACGCCAGCGGCTACTGCACCTACCTGAGCCAGCGCTGGTCGGCCTTTACCGGCCGCCCGTCCGAGCAGGACCAGGGCATCGGCTGGACCGAGAACATCCATCCGGACGAGTACGAAAGCGCCAAGACCGCCTTCCTGGCCGCCAACGCCGCGCGCGAAATCTTCTCGATCGATTACCGGCTGCGCCGCCACGACGGCAGCTACCGCTGGGTCATCGACACCGGCCTGCCGCGCTTCGACGAGAACGGCGACTTTGCCGGCTTCGTCGGCACCGTGGTCGACGTGCACGACCGCGCCATGCTGCAGCAGGAACAGCAGCGCCTGGCCACCGAGCTGACCGAGAAGAACCGCATGCAGAGCGAGTTCCTGTTCACGCTGGCCCACGAGCTGCGCAACCCGCTGGCGCCGATCCGCACCGGCCTGGAGCTGATCCGGGTGCGCCCGACCGCCGACAACGCCGGCAAGGTGCAGGCGATGATGCAGCGCCAGGTCAACCACATGGTGCGCCTGGTCGACGACCTGCTCGACATGGCGCGCCTGTCCGAGGGCAAGCTCGAACTGCGGCGCGCGCCGGTGACGCTGCAGGACGTGGTGCGCGATGCCATCGAGATGAGCATGCCCCTGGTGACGGCGGGCGAGCATCGCCTGACCCAGCGCCTGCCCGAGGCGCCGGTGGCGCTGGTGGTCGACCGCCACCGCATCGCCCAGGTGGTGAGCAACCTGGTCAACAACGCCGCCAAGTACACGCCCAAGGGCGGCCGCATCGAGGTCGAGGCGGGCGTGCGCGACGGCGGGGTGGCCGTGACGGTGATCGACAACGGCATCGGCATCGGCGCCGACATGCTGCCTTATGTGTTCGACATGTACGTGCAGGCCCACAACAGCCACGCGATGGCGCAGGGCGGCCTGGGCGTGGGCCTGAACCTGGTGCGGCGCCTGGTCGAGCTGCACGGCGGCCGGGTCGGCGCGGAGAGCGGCGGTGCGGGGCAGGGCAGCCGCTTCACGGTGTGGCTGCCGCTGGCGGCGGCAGTGCAAGATGCCGCGTCGGCATCGGTGCCCGCTGCCGACGCAGGCGTGCCGGGCCAGGCGGCCGGCGCCGGGCTGCTGCGCCTGCTGGTGGTCGACGACAACGTCGATGCCGCCCAGACGCTCGGCGCGCTGCTCGAGATGAGCGGCCATGCGGTGGCGCTCGCGCACGACGGCGCCGCGGCCCTGCGCGCGGCGGCGCAAGGCCGGCCGGACGTGGTCTTCCTCGACATCGGCCTGCCCGACCAGAGCGGCTTCGAGGTCGCGCGCGCGATGCGCGACCTCGAGGGCATGGCCGGCGCCACCCTGGTCGCCCTGACCGGCTGGGGCGCCCAGGAAGACCGCCAGCGCTCCAGCGACGCCGGCTTCGACGCGCACCTGACCAAGCCGGTCGATTTCTCCACCGTCGAACAGCTGCTGCGCGAGGTGGAGGCGAAGCGGCGGCGCTAGGCACTAGGCATTAGGCACCAGGCGCCGCAAGCGTGCGAGGCGTCCGGCGCCGAGCGCTTACACTCATCCTTGCCCTGAACCCGCCATGAAAGGAGTGCCATGCCCCGCATCCATACGTCCGGTCCGAATTCCACCGAACTCTATTATTACGAGCAGGGGCACGGCCAGCCCGTCGTGCTGATCCACGGCTGGCCGCTCAGCCACCGCATGTGGGAAGCGCAGATCACCGCCCTGTCCGAGGCCGGCTACCGCGTCATCGCCTACGACCGCCGCGGCTTCGGCCAGTCGGGCCACCCGGCCGCCGGCTACGACTACGACACCTTCGCGTCCGACCTGAACGACGTGCTGACCCGGCTCGACCTGCGCAACGCCGTCATCGCCGGCTTCTCGATGGGCGGCGGCGAAGTGGCGCGCTACATCGGCCGCTACGGCAGCGGACGCGTCGCCAAGGCCATGCTGCTGGGCGCGGTGCCGCCCTTCCTGCTGAAGACCGGCGACAACCCGGAAGGCGTCGACGAATCCGTGTTCGCGGGCATGCTGCACGGCGTGAAGAACGACCGCCTCGGCTTCCTGGGCGACTTCTTCTACGATTTCTACAACCTCGACAAGCACGGCAGCGCGGGCCAGGAACTGGTCGCCTTCAGCAAGTGGCTGGCCTGGGCCGCCTCGCCGCTGGGCACCGCGCAATGCATCATCGCCTTTGGCGAGACCGACTTCCGCGCCGACCTGGCCAGGTTCGACCTGCCGACCCTGATCGTCCATGGCGACAGCGACCGCATCGTGCCTTTCGAAGTGTCGGGCAAGCGCTCGCACGAACTGATCCGCGGCAGCCGGCTGGAAGTGGTGCCGGGTGCGCCACATGGCTTCGCGGCGACCCATGCGCAGCAGTTGAACGCGCTGATGCTGGATTTCCTGAGGTCCTGAGCCTTCAATCGGCGGCTCATGGCGCGGGCACGCCTTCCGGCTTGCGGCCCTTGCGCGGCACCAGCCAGCCGCCGTCGGCCAGCCAGTCCGCCAGCCGGTCCGGCCAGTGCTGCAGCGAGACGCGCTGGCCGCGCTGGCCGAGGTTGAAGGCGTGGTCGGTGTCGGCGTACAGGTGCAGCTCGGCCGAGACGCCGGCCGCCACCAGTTGCTGGTACAGATTCAATGCCGGCGCCATGCAGCAGGCATCGCGCGAGCCGGCTACCAGGAAGGCCGGCGGCGCGTCCTGGGCCGCGCTGGCCGGCACGCCGAGTGGCCCCGGATACACCAGCACCTGGAAATCGGGCCGGGCGCTCTGGCTGTCCAGGGCATCGCGCGGCGCCGGCGTGGCAGGCGCCGGATGGTCGGCCACCAGCGCCACCAGTTCGCCGCCGGCCGAGAAACCCATCACGCCGACCCGCTGCGGATCGACCCCATACTCGGCCGCATGCGCGCGCACCCAGCGCACGGCGCGGCGCAGGTCGGCCGCGGCGTCGCCCTCGATGCTGTAGCTGGAACCGGCATCGCGCGCCAGCCGGTATTTCAGCACGAAGGCGGATACGCCCATGCGGTTCAGGTGCTGGGCCGCCAGCATGCCTTCGTTCTGGAACACCAGCATGCGGTGGCCGCCGCCCGGCACGACGATGACGGCGGCGCCGTTGGCGTGGCGCGGATCGGCGCGCACCACGGTGAGCGAGGGATCGTGGACGTTGCTGACGTAGGCGCCGTCGGCCAGCTTTTCCGGTTCGCCGTGGCGCTGCTGCGCACCCGGCGCACCGGCAGGCCACAATTGGAAGACCGGCGGCGCGGCAGGCTGCTGGGCCGCGGCGGTGGCGCAGGCCAGGGCCAGCAAGGCAGGGAGCAGGCGCTTCATCGCCTCACTCCACGCGCGCCGCATACACGCTGTGATGGGTCAGGATGAACAGGGTGCGCTTGTCCGGCCCGCCGAACACCAGCTGCAGCGGACGCTCCGGCACGTCGATGCGGCCTGCCTGCTTGCCGTCGTCGCCGTAGACGAAGACCTGGCCGTTGGCGACGTAGACCTTGCCGCCTGGACCCAGCGCCGCGCTCTCGCCGCCGCGGTCGGCCACCGGTTTCAAGTCGGTGATGGCGCCGCCCGCGCCGAGCAGGCCGCTGAAGGTGCGGTTCTCGGAACCGTTGGTGAACACCACGCGCTCGCCCACGGCGCCCTGCACGAAGCCATGGGTGTCGAGCGTGTCCGACCAGCGGTAGCCCAGGTGGTCGGCCGGGCCCTGGCGCAGCACCCGGAAGGCCGGCAGCACCAGGCTGCCGTCCGGCGACACGTATTCGCGCGCCTTGGGCTTCGCCACGTCGCGCGCGAACATCTCGGCCAGCGTGGTGAATTCATAGGTGGTCGGGTCGATCTGGTCCTGGAATTCGCCGTTCTGCCAGAAGTTGACGGGAATGGCCACGCGCGCGCCGCCGCGCTGGGCCACCGGGGTCGGCTTGATCATCGTGATGTTAGTCGCAGGCGTGCCCGGCTTGAAAGCATAGACACTGGCGTCAAGCCCGAAGGACGACAGCACCATCACGTTGCCGCCGCGGTCGATGGCCAGGTTGACCGGGTCGAGCGGGGCGTCGCGCACCACCACCAGGCCCTCATCCTGGCTCCAGCTGTAGATGCGCTTGAAGTGGCGGTCGACGAAGTACAGCTTGCCATTGGCGTCGACGGCGCCGCCGGCGATCGAGTAGAAGCCGGTCTCCAGCTGCTCGACACGGCCGGCGGTGGCGGTCGTGGCGGCCTGCTTGCCGCTGTAGTCGAACACGGCGAATTCGCGCTCGCGCACCTGCAGCTTGCGGTGCACGTCGACGATCGCGTTCTCATACGGGTACTTGGACGCGCGCAGGTAAGCGGCGCAGCCATTGTCGTCGCAGGTGGCGAAGCCGCTCTCGCCGTTGACGTGCACGTTGCGGAAGCGGATGTCGCTGGAATTCGTGATCATGGCCGCGGCGGGGGCCGGCTTGATCGAGCGCGTGACGCGGTAGGCGTGGTAGTTCGCGAACAGCAGGTTCTTCGAGTTGCGGATCTCGAGCGAGACCGCGTCCATGCCGTCGCGCACCTCTTCCTCGGTCTGCGGCGCCAGGAATTCCCAGTTCTGCACGCCGTCCAGCACGATCTCGGCGCGGATGTGGTGCTCGGCCGAGAGTTCATACACGTGGCCGGGCGTGCTGGTGTTGGTGACGTAGAAGCCGGCCTGGGCGTAGCCGCTCGGGGTCCAGATGCCGGAGAAGGTGCCGCCGCCGTTATCAAGCACCCAGATGCTCGGGTACTGGCGGTCCCAGTGGGCGGTGGCGTCGAAATTCGCATCCTTCTGGTAGGGGTCGGCGCGGCGGCCGTCTGCCAGGCGGGTGCCATGGCCACCCTGGATGCGCACGTCGTCCACCAGGGAGTTGGCGCCGGCGCGCCACATCAGGGCCACCGCGCGTTCGTTGACTTCGCCGGTGGCCAATCCAATGCCGGACACGATGGCGTCGCCACCGCGCGCGCTTGCCAAGAGGGCCTTCGGACTGTCCACGCCCTGGTAAGCGGGCGAGCCGTTGGGCAGCACCAGTTGGGTCAGGCCCGGATGCAGGCCGACCAGCACCGTGTCCGGTTTCAGGCGGATGGTGTCGTTGACGAGATAAAAGCCGAGCGGCAGGTAGACCACGCGGCTGCTGTCGATCGCCTTCTGCACGGCGGCGGTGTCGTCGGCCTTGCCGTCGCCGCGCGCGCCGAAGCTGCGCACGTTGGCCCATTGCGCGGTCGGCGGCAGCGCGCGCAGGGCCCTCAATGGTGCGGGCGTCGAGGACAGCGCCGAAGTCTTGTAATTGGTCGCGAACTTGCCGGGCGTGCCCATGTCCTGCAGGGTGAGACCGTAGTTGAAGGCGTCCACGCGATACGACTTGCCATTGCCGGGTAGTCGCTTGCCGCTGTCGCGGAAGCGCACAAAGGTCGGGACGTTCTTCGCGGTCGCGCCTTCGAAGCCGACCTGGGTGTAGACATTGTCCTCGTTGCTGACGACCAGCGCCGCTTTCGGCACGTTCTCGAAGCGCACGTCGCGGCCCCACAGCCAGTCGCCGTAGCCGCGGTCGATCTCGATGCCGACCGGGGTGTTGCGGATCTCGGTGTTGACCAGCGTGAGGCCGGCCTCGTGCTCGCGGATGGCGGCGTCGCGCTGGCCTTCGAAGCTGGAATCGAGCAGCGTGAACTGCCAGGCCGGCGAGGTCTTTTCGCTCAGGATGCCGTAGCGGCCGCCGAAGAAGCGCAGGTCGTAGGCGATGTTGCCGACCTGGTAGACGCCGGCCAGGCCGGAACCGATGCGGAAATCGATGTGGCTCAGGTTCGAGTGCTGGGCCGTGTGCATCCGTACGGCGGCGGTGGCCGGGTTGCCGTCGCCGATCTCGAAGTCGACGTTCGACAGGGCGGAATAGAAGGTGGCGGAATTCGCGTCGCGCACCTTGCCGGTGAACGGCACTTCGCCCGGCACCGGCATCGGCACCTTGCCCACCGTGTACTGGTCGCCGCCGGTGAAGATCACCATGTTGGCCACGCCCTGCTGGAAGCCCGGCGTGTTCGCCCCCAGCACGAACACCGGGCGGGTCTTGCCGACGCCGTAGACGCGCACGGCCAGCGGAATCAGGATGCTGCGCGTGATGCGGTAGCGGCCCGCCGGCAGGAATACCAGCCCGCCTTCGCCCTTGTTGGCGGCCTGGTCGATGGCTTGCTGGATGGCGGCGCTGTCGTCGGCCATGCCGTCGCCTTGCGCGCGCACCACCACGGCGTGCGGATCGTCGGGCATCTGCTGGTAGGCGGAGGTGGAGACCGGCGCTGCCAAGACAGGGGCAGAGGAGGCGAAGGCGCAGGCGGCCAGCGCCAGGGCGCATAAAAGGGTCGGTTTTGTTGGCATCATATTGTCATCCTTTGCTGACCAGCAGCGACAAGAGCAGAACGAAGATCAGGCCGAACACGCCCACCAGGGTCTCCATCAGCGACCAGGAGCGGAAGGTGTCCTTGAGCGACAGGCCAAAATATTCCTTGAACATCCAGAAGCCGGAATCGTTGACGTGGCTGCACATCAGGCTTCCGGCGCCGACGGCCAGCACCATCAAATTCGGGTCGCACCCCGAGCTCTGCACCAGCGGGCCGACCACGCCGGCCGCCGTCACGCCGGCCACCGTGGCCGAGCCCAGGCAGATGCGGATCAGGGTCGCCACCGCCCAGCCGAGCAGCAGCGGCGGCACCGGCAGGTGGGCCAGCTGCGCGCCCAGTTCCGCACTGACGCCGGATTCCACCAGCACCTGCTTCAAGGCCCCGGCACCGGCGATGATCAGGAGTATGGGCGCGATCTCGCGCAGTGCGTCCTGGGCCGAATGCATCACCTGCGGCAGGGTCCTGCCGCGCGCCAGGCCCAGGGTCCAGACCGCCACGGCATACGAGAGCAGCATCACCACCAGCGGGTTGGACAGGAAGGCCAGCGGTTTGTTGAGTTCGGGATGGGCCAGCGTCACCAGCGTCAGGATCGCGAGCAGGGCCACCGGCAGCAGCGCCGTGCCGAAGCTGTTCAGGGCGCCGGGCAGTTCGCTGTCCGGCACCTGCTGCTGGTGGAACATCTGCGCGGGTTTCGCCTGGATGTGGCGCAGCGACATCGCGAACACCGGGCCGGCGATGATCAGGGTCGGGATCGCGACGATCAGGCCGTAGACCAGGGTCTTGCCGACGTCGGCCTGCACCGCCACCACCAGCGCGGTCGCGGACGGATGCGGCGGCAGGAAGCCGTGCGCGATCGAGAGGCCGGCCAGCAGCGGCACGCCGAGCGCCACCGCCGGCCGGCCCGACTGGTAGACCAGCGAAAAGATCAGCGGCACCATCAGCACGAAGCCGACGTTGTAGTACAGCGGCAGGCCGACCACGAAGCCGGTGACCGTCATCGCCACCGGGATGCGCGCCAGGCCGAGGCGCCCGATCAATGTGGCGGCGATGCAGCGCGCGGCGCCGCTGTCGGCGATCAGCTTGCCGAACACGGCGCCCAGGCAGATGATGACGACCAGGGAGCCCAGCAAATCGCCGATGCCTTTCTCGATGGCGCCGGGGATTTTTGCTGGCGGCACCCCGAGCAGCAGGGCCGCCGCCAGCGCGGCGATCACGAAGGCGATCAGCGGCTGTACCTTGCCCCAGGCGATCATCACGGTCAGCAGCCCGACCGCCAACAGCACGGATAACACGTTCAGCACATGCAGGTCCTTTCTTCAGGTGCGGCCGGCCACGTCGCAGGGCGGCTTGGCCATGACTTGCGACGCTTGCTACTCCCCGGTCCGTCCTTTGCGATCCGTCCTGACGACGACGCCCATCGCGCCCTTGAGCAATACGGTGATGCGGTCCACCAGCAGGTCCGGTGCCGCCGTGATGTCGAGCCGCAGGCCGGCCTCGTCGGCCTCCAGCGCTTCCAGGTCGCGCAACTGGCTGTCCAGCAGCATGGGCGGCATGTAATGGCCGGTGCGGCGCGCCATGCGTTCGGCGATCAGCACGCGCGGGCCATGCAGGTGGATGAAGCGCACATCGGGGTCGGCCTGGCGCAGCAGGTCGCGGTAGCGGCGCTTGAGCGCGGAGCAGGACAGCACCAGGCCGGCGCCGTGGGCGCGCGCGGCCCGGATTTCGTTCGCCAGGGCGTTCAGCCAGTCGGCGCGGTCGTGGTCGTCGAGCGGCAGGCCGGACGCCATCTTGGCCACGTTATGCGGCGGGTGGTAGCTGTCGCCCTCGATGAAGCGCACCCCCAGGCGCGCCGCCAGTGCGGCACCGACCGTGCTCTTGCCCGAACCGCTGACGCCCATGACGACCCAGCGCTGGCGGGCGCCTGGCAGGGCCGGTACATCGCTTGCTGGTGCCATGTATCTCCTCTGGAAGGCTCACCGTTAGCGCTATCATTTTTATGAATTTTTCAATAACCCAGCGGCTTTGTAAAGCATTATCGATGTTGCACAGCAGTATGCGCAGGACCGCGTCCATGCGGCCTGGATCACCCGATGGGACGTTTCCCTCGGGCCCTATGGGGATTTGGTGATGGCGCGATCAATTGTGCATGGCGCCATGCGGCCGCTGCGATACCGTGTTTACGGTACGCGGGCCTGTCCGGCCGGGTCAGCCCAGGCAGATGAATTCGTTGTCGACCTGGGGGCGCCAGATCCGGATCAGGTCGCGGTAGGTCTTGCCGACCGGGCGGATGCGGCGCTCCAGGTCGAACAGGCCGAAGCGGTTGACCTTGCCGTCGTTCCTGGTGAGCGAGCTGTCCCAGTCGACCTGGTCGATCAGGCTGTACCAGGTGAAGCCGAGGATGGGCACGCCGTCGGCTTTCAGGCGGCTCAGGTTCGACCACTGCTTTTCCAGCCAGACGCGGGCGTCCTTTTCCTTGTCGCCCTCGTCGCGGTTGTTGGTCTCGGTGTGCATCACCGGCAGCCGGTAGCGCTCGTAATACTGCTTGGTGATCATGTAGTAGCCGAACATCTCGCACACCTCGACCTTGCCGTCGGGGTAGGCCACATGTTCGTTGACGGCATAGTAATCGTTGCCCATGATGCAGCGCGCCCGCACGCTGTGCTCGAGGAAGAAGTGGTACTCCTCGCGCGTCATGCCGTTGTCCATCAGGTATTCATAGGTCAGGCCGCGCACGTCGTGGCCGTAGGTGAGGTCCAGCGCCAGGAAGCGCAATTCGTTCAGGTGGCGCGCGCGCGCGATCGCATCCGGTCCGGACGGGTGGTAGTACTCCGACGATTCGCTCTGGACGAAGCGCGCGTTCGGCTGGACCGCCAGGAGCGCTTCGGCGGCCAGGATATTCGCCCGGGCCAGGTGCTTGACCGCGGTGACGAAGGTGAGATCCGACTCGCCGCGCTCGTTCCACATCCCGAGGCGCGCCGACAGCTTGGCCGTGACGTACATCTCGTTGACCGGCGTGTACAGTTCGACCCATGGAAAACGTTCGGCAAAGGCCCGGGCATACTCGGCCAGGAAGCGTGGAAACTCGGGGTTCTGGAAATTGCCGAGCCAGTCGGGCACGCCGAAATGGCACAAGTCGACGATGGGCACGATGCCCAGGCGCCGGATCTCGGCCATCACCTGGTCGATGAAGTCCCAGTCGTAGCGGCCCGGACCGAGATGGATGCGGTACCAGGGCGGGCCGTAGCGCAGGGCGTCGATGCCGAGGTCGCGTACCAGCCCCAGGTCTTCCTTCCAGCGCTGGTAGTGGCCGGTCTTTTCCATTTCATCCATGCGCAGGGGCTTGCCATCCGGTCCCTGGATGACCGGATAGCTGCTTTCGATCCCTGTCGCAAATAAAAACCGCTGCATGCTTGTCCTTGTCGCTGCCTTGGCCTGCCATCTTATCCAAAGGTGCTCGTGTGTTACGCGCAATTACGCCCGGCAACAGTATTCAGTACAAATGAAGTTTGTAACTGAATAAGGGGTTCTTATAAGTTGAAAAGCCTGTGATTGCGCTGTTTATAGATGTGCTCGCTATTACCGAATTGTTTCATGACTAAATAGGTTTTATGGACGGGCTGGTGATTTCGAACTCATTATCACGTTTATCTATGGCTGGTATCACCGGTCTTTTTCGCCCAAAACAACGGTAAATTGCTGTTTATTTCGGCTTTCTTGGTCAAAATGCTGCCTCTTTTCGGTGCAATGTCGGGAATGTGCAACGCTTCGGTCAAAGCTTACAAACTGAAAGAATTTTTTTTCCGGCTGGAAAAGTAAAAGCATTCGAAAGCGCGTAAAATTCACTTCATCAGTTTCCCGACGCCAACTACTTATGGTTGGCGTTGTGCATTTTAACCGGCACTAACAATACCAATCTTTCAAATGCAACCTCGTTCCCGCTCCATCGCTGCGCGCACCTTCTCGATCGCGCAGGCCCAACAATATGCCTTGCCGGTCCTGTTCACGCTGTTCGGCGTGATCATGGGTTCCTGGGCCGGCCGCATCCCGTCGATGGCCGAGCGTGTCCACGTGTCGCACTCCGCGCTGTCGATGGTGCTGCTGTGCGGTGGCCTGGGCGCCGTGCTGTCCTACCCGATCTCGTCGCGCATGATGGGTTCGCTCGGCGCGCGCAAGACCCTGCTGTTCTCGGGCCTGGCCCTGCTGTGCGTGCTGATCGCGATCGGCATCGCCCCGACCGTGCCGCTCCTCATGATGGCCGTGCTGAGCCTGGGCATCACCGCCAGCACCTTCGACGTCGCCATCAACTCCTCGGCGACCGAGCGTGAAAAGCGCAGCGGCAAGTCGGAACTGTCGAAGCTGCACGGTCTCGGCTGCGCCGGCGGCCTGGCGGGCGCGACCCTGGGCAGCCTGATGGCCAGCCTGCACATCATGCCGGCCACCCACTTCCTGATGATCGCCGGTCCGCTGGCCATCGCCCTGTATGTCGCCTACACCCTGCTGGACGCCGACGACGCCGGCCAGAAAGTCGAAAAGAAATCGTTCTCGCTGCCGCGCGGTCCGCTGCTGTTCCTGGGCGCCCTGGGTTTCCTGGGCTCGATGGCCGAAGGCAGCATCGCCGACTGGAGCGGCGTGTTCCTGAAAGAGCACTTCGGCGCGTCCGAAGGCCTGGCCCCGCTGGCACTGTCGGCGTTCTCGGTGATGATGCTGCTGGCACGCCTGGTCGGCGACAAGCTGAAGGTCCGCTACGGCGCGCGTCCCCTGGTCTCCAGCGGTTCGATGCTGGGCGCCGCCGGCCTGTTCTTCGCCGTGCTGTCGCCGAACGCCTATTTCGCCCTGTTCGGCTTCGCCGTCGCCGGCATGGGCCTGGCCCTGGTGTTCCCCTTCGTGTTCAGCGCCGCCGGCGCCCAGGGCCCGGTCGCCCTGGCCGGCGTGGCCAGCATGGCCTACAGCGGCAGCCTGATGGGTCCGCCGGTGATCGGCGCCATCGCCCAGGGCATGGGCATGCAGATCGCCATCGCCTACGTCGGCGGCCTGGCGGCGCTGATCGCCTTCGTGGCAAGCCGTTCGCAAATGTTGAAGTGATGATGTCGCAGTGATTCACCAGACAATTGTTCAGTACTTCAAACAATTGTCTGGTTGCAGTGAGTAGTCAGCAGCAAGCGTAGCAAGTGTTTTTCCTCCTCTTCCTTTACGGGCGGTGCTTGACGGCACTGCCCGATTTTTTTTGCCTGCCGCTTGCCTGTTCGTCACTCGATTGCGGCGGGCAGCGGCGCGAACTCGCGCAGCCACTGGCGCGGCGAGGCGCCCACGTGTTCCGTGAAGGCCCGCGTAAAAGCCGGCGGGCTGGTGTAGCCGGCGCGGCCGCTCACCACCTTGACCGGCAAACCCTTGCGCAACAGCCGGCACGCCAGGCCCATGCGCCAGCGGGTCAGGTATTCCATCGGCGGGATACCGATCACGTTACGAAAATGCTCGGTGAAACCCGCGCGCGACATGCAGGCGACCGCGGCCAGCGTCTGCAGCTGCCAGGGGGCGTCCGGCCGGGCGTGCATCGCGTTCAGCACCGGCGCCAGCTGGCGGTCGGTCAGGCCGGCCAGCACGCCCGCATCCAGGTTGCCGCGGTCGAACTCGTGGCGGACGATCTGGATCATCAGCACGTCGCACAAACGCTGCAGCAGGACCTCGCGTCCCTGCGACGGCGTGGCCGCTTCGGCGAACACCATCTCGAGCGTCCCGCGCAGCGACGGCGCATCCTGCAGCGGCACGTGCATGCGATCGGGCAGGGCCCAGGCCAGCGGATTGGCGCCATCATCCTCGAACACGATCGCCGCGCACACCCGGTCGGGATCGAGACCCGCCACCGCCTCGACGCGATGCGGCATCCCGCGCGGGAAAAACACCATCGCCGGTCCTTCCACATGCAAGGGCGCGGCCTCGTCATGCCGGAACACGACCGTGCCCTGGCGTACCAGGTGCAACCGGCCGGTAATGCCGTCGTCGGGCAAAGGAACATCATCGCCGTTCAGGAAGAGATGCGCATTGAACGTGAAACGTCCAATCAATGCCGAAAGTCTGTCCATGCCAGTGCGTAATTTGATGGTCAATCATCTATTCTGGATGATTGGATATGTTTCCGCACGGAAAATTTGACGGAATCGACGATAATACAACGTTTGTTGCATTGAGTTAATTATACTTTTTGTTTTTGCAACAATAATCTGCGCCGGCGCCGCGTCCGCTTCTTCTTTTGCGCCGATATCGTCTGTAAGGTAATGAATCAATGCGACACATCCGTATCAAAACCCTCATCACGTCGGTTGTAGCCCTGCTCATCGGCATCATCCTGGCGGTAGGCGCCCTCGGTTACTCCAATACCCGGACCGCCGTGTCCCTGCTGGAAGGCGTGTCGTTGCGCGATGCGCGCCAGCAGGGGATGACCAGCAATATCCTGCTGCGTATGGAAACCAACCGCAGCCAGTTGCTGCAGGCCCTGCAGCACAACCCGGCCACCGACTACGCCAAGCTGCACGACCACGCGCTGGCGGTGCATTTCAAGCAGATCGCCGACAACACCCGTGCCCTGGAACAGGCGCGCGACGCGTTCACCGCCTCGCTGCAGACTCCCGCCGCCAAGGCGCTGGTCGCCAAGTGGTACGAGCAGAGCAATGGACTCGGCATCGAGGACATTGGCGCCGCCACCCGCGCCCTCGAGGCCGGTAACTGGGACGAAGCCGAGCGCATCCTGATCACCCGCGTCAACCCGGGCTACAAGAAGGGCCAGCCGGCCTACGATGAACTGCAGTCCCTGCTCGACAAGCGCGGCCACGCGAATGCCGCATTGGCCCATGACACCATGGAAACGCGCGACATGCTGATGGGCGCCGCCATCGTGCTCGGCTGCCTGCTCGGCGTGGGCGCGGCGCTGTTCCTGGCGCGCAGCATCGTCAAGCCCCTGGCCGAAGCGGTGGCGATCGCGCGCAGCGTGGCGCAGGGCGACCTCGGCACCGACATCCGGACCGATGCGCGCAACGAATTCGGCCAGCTGCTGCTGGCCCTGCGCGAGATGAACGACAGCCTGGCCAACATCGTCGGCGAGGTGCGCGGCGACGCCGAGACCATCGCCGCGGCCTCGGCCGAGATCGGCGCCGCCAGCATGGACCTGTCCACGCGCACCGAGCAGCAGGCCGGCACGCTGGAAGAAACCGCCGCCTCGGTCGAGGAACTGAGCTCGACCGTGAAGCAGAACGCCGAGAACGCGCGCCAGGCCAACCAACTGGCGCTCTCGGCCTCGGCGGTGGCGGCGAAGGGCGGCGCCGTGGTGGGCGACGTGGTCTCGACCATGGGCGACATCCACGCCTCGGCGCGCAAGATCGTCGACATCATCGGCACGATCGACGGCATTGCCTTCCAGACCAATATCCTGGCGCTGAACGCGGCGGTGGAAGCGGCCCGTGCCGGCGAGCAGGGCAGGGGCTTTGCCGTGGTGGCGGGCGAGGTCCGTACCCTGGCCCACCGCTCGGCGGTGGCGGCGAAGGAAATCAAGGCCCTGATTTCGGAATCGGTGGAAAAGGTCGACAGCGGCAGCCGCCTGGTGCACCAGGCCGGCGCGACGATGCGGGACGTGGTCGACAGCATCGGCCGCGTGACCGCCATCATGGGCGAGATCACGGTGGCCAGCCAGGAACAAAGCATGGGCATCGAACAGATCCACCAGGCCGTCAGCCAGATGGACCAGGTGACCCAGCAGAACGCCGCCATGGTCGAGGAAGCCGCCGGCGCCGCCCGGTCGCTGCAGGACCAGGCCGCCGGCCTGGCACGGCTGGTGAGCGTGTTCCGCATCGAAGGCCAGGCGCATGGCCGCGCCGCCCCGGCGCCGCGCCCGGCCGCGCATGCCGCGCCGCAACTGGGGCACTGGAGCGCCGCTTGACCCGTTCCGGCGCCGTTTGCGCTGCGCCAAGCAAGGTCCCACCGATGAGAACTCCAGACCGCCTGGCGGCTCCAAGCAGAGTCGCCAGTTTGCCGAGATCGGAGTTGTCATGCAGAGCGAAATCGATGCGTCGTCCGTCGCATGGTTCCACGACCGCCAGTTGCAGGAACGCGACTGGCCCATGCTGTCGCATGCCCAGTGTCCGTCCGGCCTGTGGCAATCGATCGACGCCAACCACCGCTACAACGGCCTGCTCTGGCGCGAGGAAGACCGCGCGCGCCGGCTCGACGTGCCGCCCGAGGACATCGCCGCCGGCAAGCGCCTGATCGACCGCTACAACCAGCGCCGCAACGACGCCGTCGAAGCCATCGACGAAGCCCTGCTGGCGGAACTGCGCGGCATCGCCGTGCTCGACGGCGCCCGGCTGTCCAGCGAAACCGCGGGCGCGATGATCGACCGCCTGTCCATCCTGGCCCTCAAGATCCACCACATGCGCGCCCAGACCCTGCGTCCCGACGTTGCCGAGGCGCACGTGCAGGCCTGCAGCGCCAGGCTCGAGCGCCTCGAGGTGCAGCGCCGCGACCTGCTGTCCTGCCTGGATGCCCTGCTGCAGGACGCGCAGGCCGGCCGCGCCTATTTCAAGGTCTACCGCCAGTTCAAGATGTACAACGATCCCGCGCTCAACCCTTACCTGAACGGACAGGCGCAGGGTGCGGGCAGGGCGGCGCCATGAATGGCGCCATGAGCGGCGCAGTGCGCGAAACCATCGACGTGCTGGTGCCGACCTACAACCGCCCGGCGGCGCTCGCCGTCACGCTGGCCACGCTGGGCAGCCAGGGCTGGCCGCGGCTGCGCATCGTCATCTCCGACCAATCGGAGCCGCACGGCGCCTGCGACCAGCCCGAGGTGCAGGCCGTGCTGCGCTGGCTGCGCGCCGGCGGGCGCCATGTCGACACCTTCCGCCGCCTGCCGCGCCGCGGCATGGCCGAGCAGCGCGCCTTTTTGCTGGCCCAGGCGCGCTCCACCTATTGCCTGTTCGTCGACGACGATGTCATCCTCGAGCCCGACCTGGTGGCGCGCCTGCACGCCGTCATCCTCGAGGAGCGCTGCGGCTTCGTCGGCAGCGCGCTGCACGGCCTCAGCCACCTGGGCCAGTTGCGGCCGGCGCAGGAAGCCATCGAATTCTGGAACGGGCCGGTGCGCCCGGAAACCGTGCGCCCCGGCAGCACCGCCTGGGCGCGCCACCACCTGCACAGCGCCGCCAACCTGTTCCACGTGCAGACCCGGCTGGCCACCGGCGAGGCCGTCGCGCGTCGCTACAAGATCGCCTGGGTCGGCGGCTGCGTCCTGTTCGACACCGCCCTGCTGCGCGCCGCCGGCGGCTTCGACTTCTGGGAAGTGCTGCCGCCCCAGCACTGTGGCGAGGACGTGCTGGCCCAGCAGCGCGTGATGGCGCGCTACGGCGGCTGCGCCATCCTGCCCTCCGGCGCCTACCACATGGAATTGCCGACCACCGTCACGGCGCGCGCGGTCGACGCGCCCTACGTGCTGCCGCTGGCGCCGGATGCCGGTCTGCGGCCGTCGGAGTGAGGAGGCGCCGATGGGAACCCGTTATCCACGGCTGGAAAATGTGCGCAGGATCGCCGTGCTGCGTCCGAACGCGGTCGGCGACTTCGTGTTCGCGCTGCCGGCATTGCATGCGCTGAAGCACAGCTATCCTGAGGCCGAGCTGGTGCTGGTCGGCAAGGCCTGGCACCGGGCCTTCCTGGACGGGCGGCCGGGGCCGGTGGACCGCGTGGTCGAGATGCCGGCGGTGCCGGGCGTGGGGGCATCCCTGGATACGCCGGCCGACCTGCGCGAGATCGGGGAGTTCATCGAGCGCATGCGCGCGGAACGCTTCGACCTGGCGCTGCAGATGTTCGGCGGCGGCCTGTATTCGAATCCTTTCCTGCTCGGCTGGCAGGCGCGCCTGAGCGTGGGCGCGCGGGCGCCCGACGCCCCCGGCCTGGACCGCTGGCTGCCCTACCGCGAACCGGCCAGCCGCAGGCTGGCGCTGCTGGAAATCGCCGCGCTCGCCGGTGCCTGGCCGGGGCCCTTGCCGATGCCGGAACTGGCGGTGACAAAGGCCGACCGCAACGAGGCGGCATTGGCCCTGCCGCCGTCCGCCGGCGAGCGGCTGGTGATCCTGCAGCCCGGTTCGACCGATCCGCGCCGCTGCTGGCCGGCCGAGCGCTTTGCCTCCCTGGGCGACATGCTGGTGGAGGAGGGCGTGCAGCTTGCCGTGAACGGCTCGCCGGCCGAGGCCGGACTGGTGGACGCCGTGGTCGGGCGCATGCGCCATCGCGCCACACCGCTTGCCGGCAGCCTGGGCCTGGGTGGCTTGTGCGGATTGATCGAGCGGGCGGCGCTGGTGGTCTCGAACGATACCGGTCCGCTGCACCTGGCACTGGCGCTGGGCGTGCCCAGTGTCGGCATCTTCTGGCTCACAAACCTGCTCGAAGGCGCGCCCTTGCGGCCATCCAGCTTGCGTGCGGCCTTGGCGGTGCGCACGCGCTGCCCGCTGTGCGGGCAGGACAACCTGGCGCGGCGCTGCGAGCACGACGCCAGCTTCGTCGACGAGGTCACGCTGGACGAGGTGGCCGGCCTGGCGCGGGATGCGCTGGCCGCAGTGCCCTGACATCGCAGGCCCGGGTGCGGGCCAGGCCGCCGGCTCACCAGTACGGCCACATGCCGACCGTGCGCTGCCGGCTGGGCGCCGTGCCGGCCAGCAGGGCGCGCGCATGGTCCAGCACCACCGCCGCCCGTTCCGCGGCAGGATCCCAGATGCAGCGGTGGGTGTGGCGGTCGAGCGGGGCCCAGCGCGCGATGTCGGCCTTGCTGAAGACGACCACGCTTTTCAGGCGCAGGCCGGCGGCGATGTGGGAGACGCCGGTGTCGTTGCACAGCAGCAGCCTGGCGTCGCGCAGCAGCACGGCCATGGCGCCGATCGAGATCGAGATCGGGGCGGCGGCGTCGATCGGCGTCGTGCGCATGTGCGAAGCCACCTCGGCGGTGAGGTCCGCTTCCTGGGCCGACCCGGTGAGCACGATCTTCAGGCCGAACTCGGCCGCCAGGCGGTCGCCGACCTCGGCGAAGTGGCGCGGCGGCCAGCATTTGTCGCGCTGGCGCGCGCCGGGATGGATGCACAGGTAGCTGCCGGGTTCGAGACCGCGGGCGACGCCGCTGGCAGCCAGCTCGTCCTCGTCCTGGCGCGACAGCGGAAATTCCAGGTGCACGCCGGCGGCCTCGGCGCCGAGCTGTGTGAGCAGGCCCAGCAGGCGCTCCGGCTCGGTGCCGGTCTCGGGATAGGGAAACAGCATGGTCCGGTCGCGCGCGACCGCATCGCCGCGGCAAAAGCCGGCCATGGTCTCGGCGCCGAAGCCGCTGACGATGTCGTTGCTGACGTCGCCGCTGCCGTGCAGCTGCAGCGCCATGCCGAAGCGGCGTGCGCACAGGCCTGCGTAGAAACCGGCCAGCTGCGCCTGGTGCACCTGCTGTTCCGGCAGCAGCGGATGGCCGGGGAAGGGGATGAATTCGTCGACGTAGCCGGCAAAGCGCTCCGTGAACTGCCGCGCCCATGGCAGCCCGGCCAGCGCGATGCGCGCCTGCGGCAGCGCCCGGCGCAGGGCGCGCAGGGCCGGCACGGCGCACAGCATGTCGCCCAGCTGCAGCGCGCGGAACACGATGACGGAGGCCGGGGCGGTGCGTTGCAGGAGCGGTCGGCGCGGCATGGCGGTTCCTCGCATCTCAGGCGCGCAGCAAGGTGTCCAGTACGTTGCGCGTGATGCGCTCGACCCGGCGGTCGCGTGCCGTGCCGAGCACCTGTGCCCAGTCGGTGGTGCCGCTCGAGAAGACGGTGCCCTTGACGCCGCCGCTGCCGATACCGTTGCCGCCGCTGCCCATGCGCTGGAACACGCCGAGCGTGGCGGCGTGCAGGCCCGGGCCGGCCGCGTCCGAGCCGGCGGCACCTGCGCTGGCTGCATCTGGCACAGCTGCGCCAGATGCAGCTGTGCCAGATGCAGCTGTGCCAGCCGCGCGCTCGTCGCCAGCCCGCTCGCTGCTCACCCAATGGCCGGCGGCCGGGCGCTCGCGCGGCGGCAATTCCTGCCAGCCGGGGCCGAGCGGAGCCGCGGCCAGTACTTCATAACCGGGCGGGGTGCCGGCTTCAAGGGCCCAGGCCGCCAGGACGGCGCCATCGCGGGCATCCAGGCTCGCCAGCGGCGCGCCATCGCATTCGTAGCCGACCAGTGGCGGCCAGGTGTCGCGCCCCAGCGCTTCGCCACGTGCGAGGCCGGTGCCGGCGAAGACCCAGTGGCCGGGCTGCTGGATCAGGTAGCCCGTGGTCCGGCGCGGACCGTCCCACCAGCCGCCGCCGTGGCGGTAGCTGGCGCCGCCCAGGCTGTCTTCCGGCCGCGCCGCGCCGGTGGGCGGCCACCAGTGGTCGCGTGCGCCCTGCGGCCCGCCCTGGTGGCAGACCATGGCCGCGCCATCGTCGACGATATGGATGCGCCACCAGCACAGGTTGGCGCCGAAGAAGGCGAGGTTGCCGCCGGCATCCGCAAACGCCTCGACCGCATCGCGCGTGGCTTCGCTCCAGTATTCGTCGTGCCCGCTCGACACCAGCAGGCGGTAGCGCCCCAGCAGGCCGGGATCGGCATGGATGTCGAGGTCGGTGCAGAAGTCGGCGGCGTAGCCGTTGCGAGAGAGCCAGCGGATGAAGCGCGCGTCCCAGTGCGCAAAGGACTGGCGCGGCGAACCGGCATCGTAGTGGTCAGGCGCGCCCCAGACCTCGCCGCCGATGCCGCCGCCCGGACGGCGCAGCGACACGCGCGCGCCCGGCGGTGCGCCGGAGCGCGGCGGATTATCATAGAAGCAGCCGCCGCCGGTGCGGTTGTAGGCGTGATAGGTCGCCAGCGGCAATTTATACAGCAGGCCCCCGCCGCTGCCGCGCACCACGAACAGGGCGGCGCCATCATCGCGCGCCAGGTCGAAGCTGCGCGGCTGGCCGGCTTCCTCGAACATGGCGAGGTAGACGCCGGACGGCCAGCCGGCCGGGATGGCGAAGGCATGCGCGGGCCAGTCCCAGTCGGCGTCCGCCGCGCGCGCCGCCGCCTGCCTGCCGGGCAGCCAGGCGGAGCGCGACATCAGCTGCGGTCCGTCGCCCCAGCGGTGGAAGGCGACACGAAAGCGCGGACTGCCGGTGGACACGTGCAGCGCCAGCGTGCCGCCCGGCCACACGCTGGCCTGTCCCGGATAGGCACGGATCATCCCGGCAGCTCCGGCTCGCTGCGCTTGGTCACGAGGAAGGGCGGGATCGCCAGGGCGTGCAAAGGCAGCTTGCGGAAGGACGCGAGGGCGTCAAAAGGTGTTTCCACGATCGGCTCGTCCTTGCCGTTGAACGAGGTATTCAGCAGGATGGGGACGCCGGTACGCGCCTCGAAGCCGCCCAGCAGGCGGCGCAGCAGCGGATCGTCGTCGGGGCCGACGGTCTGCAGGCGCG
>Ga0265798_10001200_pt1 | contig 41007 bp, 39 predicted proteins | sample P3T30metagenome_FD_192430 | JGI IMG/M metagenome (GOLD analysis project Ga0265798, IMG submission 192430) | Plant litter microbial communities from East Loma Ridge, Irvine, California - P3 T30 | ecosystem: Environmental > Terrestrial > Plant litter > Unclassified | place: USA: California... | reverse complement strand
CGTGCTCGACCGCCGCACCGGCCGGCCGATCTTCCCCGCGCCCGAACGGCCGGTGCCGACCGGTGCCGCGCCGGGCGACCATACGTCGCCGACGCAGCCGTTCTCGTCCGTTTCGCTGATGCCCGCGCCGGCGCGGGAGAAGGATATGTGGGGCGCGACCATGCTCGACCAGTTGTGGTGCCGCATCCGCTACCGGTCGCTCGACTATCGCGGCGCATTCACGCCGCCGTCGCTGAAGGGCTCGCTGGTGTTCCCGGGTAACTTCGGCGTGATGGATTGGGGCGGCATTTCGATCGACCCGGTGCGGCAGATCGCCTTTGCGCACCCGAACTACGTCGCGTTCGTCGATCGGCTGGTACCGCGCAAGGACGATACCGGCGGCCCCGACGAACGTGGTCCATCGGGAGGATCGGATCGGCGCGGATCGACCGAACAGGGCTACAACCCCAACACCGGTGCGCCGTTTGCGGTCGATATGAACCCGTTCCTGTCGTTCACCGGCCTGCCGTGCCAGCAGCCGCCGTGGGGCTATGTCGCGGGCATCGATCTCACCACCGGCAAAAAGGTGTGGGAGCATAAGAACGGCACGATCCGCGACGAAACGCCGCTGCCGATCGCACTGAAGCTGGGCGTGCCATCGCTTGGCGGACCGATCACGACGGCGGGCGGTGTCGCGTTCATGGCGGCCGCGATCGACAATTACGTGCGCGCGTACGACACGCGCACCGGCAATGTGCTGTGGCGCGCGCGGCTGCCGGCGGGCGGTCAGGCGACGCCGATGTCATACCGTTCGGCGGCAAGCGGGCGGCAGTTCGTGGTGGTGGTGGCGGGCGGACACGGCTCGCTTGGCACGAAGCTTGGCGACACCGTGATCGCCTACGCGCTGCCGAAATAAGGTCTGGTCAGGAGCCGGCGAACGCCCACCGCAACGTCGTGGCGAGGCCGAGCGCGCCGGTGCTGACGATCGGACGGACCAGCGCGGGGGAGGCGGGCAGGCCCTGCATCCGCCGTGCCCAGTCCGGCAGCAGATCGACCGCCGCCTGCATCGTCACTCGCTGGAGCGGTATGGCGAGCGGATTGTCCGGCATGTGGCCGAGCACCAGCCGTGCGACCTCGCGCGTGCGATCGTCCGCGACGAGTTGAGGGCGGGCCTGTTCCAGCGCGCGGGCGGTATGTGGCTTGTCGACGGGTAGGGTGCTCGCCCCCAGTGCGGTGCCGACCGTCGCGAAATCGGCGAAATAGCGATCCTCCGCCACCCGCGACAGCCGTCGGTTGCCGTAACGCTGCCAGGCGGCAAGGAAACACCACGCCTCCGTGATATGCACCCACGCGAGGAGATCGGGATCGTCCGCCCGGTACGGCGTGCCATCGACCAGCGTGCCGCCGATGTGGCTGTGGACGGCGCGCACGCGCTCGATCGCGGCGGCGGCATCGGCGCGGTCGCCGTAGGTCGTCGTCGACACGAACCGCGCCGTCCGCCTGAGCCGGCCGACCATGTCGTTGCGGAAATTGGAATGGTCCCACACCCCGGCGAGCACCGCCGGATGCAGCATCTGGAGCAGCAGCGCGGATACCCCGCCGATCATCATCGTGGTGACGTCGCCGTGGACGCGCCAGATGACGGAGTCGGGCGTGAACAGCGCGTTGGCGCTGCGGACAACCGGCCGCTCGCCGCGTGACGTGTCGTTGAACAGCCCGACCACCTGCCGGACGATGCCGTGCTTGGCGTGCGCACGTAGCGAAAAACTGCGGTCGATCATCCCCGCTTGAACGCGCTCTCACGCATTTGGTGTCCAACCTCATGCCGCAAGCCGGTTTCCCGGTGCAGTTTATTGATTTTCCTGCGGATTGTTGCGGCTGGCGCGGACCTGAACGATGGTTCGCCCGTTAAAGGCTGCTCCTATCAGGCATGCCCATGACCAGCAGACAGTTGAACTTCCTCATCGCCGAGAGCGAACCCCCGGCTGCGCGCGAAAAGCGTCGCAAGAGCGTCGGTAGAAGCTCCGGCGAGACGTATGAGGCGTTGCTCGACCACGTCGCGCCGGGCGCGCGGTGTACGCGGATTGCGCCGGCCGATGATGGCGATGCCGCGCCGGCCGATCTCGCGCTTGGCGATTACGATGCGGTGTTCATCACAGGCTCGCCGCTGCACCTGTACGAGGATGCACCGGAGTGCCGGCGTATCGTCGACTTCATGCGCGCGGTGTTCGCCTCGGGCACGCCGTCGTTCGGATCCTGCGCGGGGCTTCAGGTCGCCACGGTGGCGGCGGGTGGCAGCGTGCGGGCGATGGGCGAGCGTCGGGAGGCCGGCTTCGCGCGCCGCATCGTCCCGACCGACGCCGGTCGCGACCATCCGCTGCTCGCCGGGCGTCCGGCCAGTTTCGATGCACCCGCGATCCACACCGACGAGGTCGAGCGGCTGCCGGATGGCGCCACCTTGCTGGCGTCGAACGGCACCACGCAGGTGCAGGCGGCCGAGATCCGTTACGGTGCGGGGGTGTTCTGGGGGGTGCAATATCACCCCGAGATCAGTCTGTTCGAAGTGGCGGCGGCGCTGCGCCGGCAGACGGACGATCTGGTCGAAAACGGCCTCGCCACAGGCGCCGATGTTGTCGAGCAGCATGCCGCGTTGGTCGAAGCGCTACACGCCGCGCCGGATCGCCGTGACCTGGCATGGCGGCTCGGGCTCGACCTTGAGGTAACGGTACCGGAGCGACGGTCGGCCGAGATCCGCAATTTTGTCGAACATCTCGTGCTGCCGACGCGCGCGGAGCGAGGCCGTGGCTGACCGACCGGCGCGAGGACGAGCCGCCTCCGCCGGGTGATCCAGGGCCGGACTCGCCCCGGTTCAGACGCGGCGTCGCGGTCGCGGTGATCCCGCCGGACGGCTGAGAAACCGCGACCCGGCGAGGCAAAAGCGCCTCGGCAACTCGACCGCGACGCTGATGCCGATACGCGGGCCGGCGATGATGGCGGGTTCGGCTTGCCGGCCATGCAACGCAAACGGTGGCTGGTCGAGCGGCAGACCATCGAAACCGCCGTCGATGCCGAGCGCCTGGCACAGCCGACCCGGTCCGGCGCACAAGTGCCGATCCTCGACCGGCCCGCGCCGCGCGCGCATCGCCTCGACACCGGCGTCCGGCGCGATCGCGCGGATCAGCACGCCGGCGCCGTGGCCGCAGGTGACGTTCATGCACCAGTGCAGCCCGTGGCTGCGATAAACGTACGCGTGGGCGGCAGGCCCGAACATGCTCGCGTTACGCCGCGTCGGCCCGCGAAAGGTGTGCGCGGCGGGGTCATCCCGGTCATACGCTTCGGTTTCGACGATCGCGCCGCCGACGCCGCCGACGAAGATAGACGTGCCGATCAGATCGCGGGCAACCTGTTCGACGTCGCGCTCGAAGAAGGTACGGTCCAGCACGGCGCAGGCGTTCAGTCGCGGTTTTCGGGTCGCCCGATCTGGCGGACGCGAGCCGATGCTTCCTGTTCGATCTGGCGCAACTCCTGAATCGTTTCCTCGATCGCCGCGCGCTGGTGTTCGAGATCGTCGATCCTCTCCCGCACACGACCGGCGAGCCGCGCCATCTGTTCGATATGGTCGGGATCGACATCGTACAGGTCGAGGAATTCCTTGATCTCCCGGATCGAGAACCCGAGCCGCTTGCCGCGCAGGATAAGCTGCATTCGGCCGACATCGCGTTTGGAATAGACACGTGTGCTGCCGATCCGCTGCGGTTCGACCAGCCCTTTGTCCTCGTAGAAACGCAAGGTCCGCTGGGTCACGCCGAGTTGGCGCGCAACCTCCTGGATGCCCTTTCCGGCATCGTCGCCCGCGTGTTTGCGCACGGCAGCCCGCATCGTATCGAGCGAGCTTTCTACGCGCGCCGTCATCGCGTCATCCAACGAATGTGCCCCTGCATGTCCCGCGTTCCCGCCATCCAACGTCTTGCCCGCCCCGTCGCGGAACACCAATCAAGCGCTTGCGCGCCCGTCAAGCGCGTCGCGCCCGTTCTTCCTCGACCAGCTCCTTCTTGGAAAGCTTGCCGATCAGCGTTTTGGGCAGGCTGTCGCGGATCTCGAACGCGCGCGGCACCTCGATCTTGCTGAGCCGCTCCTCAAGGAAGCGTTGCAGGTCCGGGATGGTGAGCTCCATGCCTTCATGCAACGCGACGAACAGCTTCGGCGATTGCCCGCGGTAGGTGTCGGGGATGGCGATCGCGATCGCCTCCTTGATGGCGGGGTGCTGATAGGCGGCATCCTCGATCATGCGCGGGTAGACGTTGTAGCCGCCGCACAGAATGACGTCCTTGATGCGATCGACCAGGAACAGATACCCGTCGGGATCGAGGTAGCCGATGTCGCCGGTGCGCAGCGCGCCGTCAACGAACACCGCCTCCGTCTCGGCGGGTTTGCGCCAGTACCCTTTCATGATCTGCGGCCCGCGTGCGCAGACTTCGCCGCGCTCGCCCGTCGGCAGGATGCGGTGCGGCTCGGCGGGATCGCGGATTTCGAGGATCGTGCCAGGGAAGCGCGGCCCGCAGCTATCGTTCTTGACCAGACCGTCGAGCGGGTTGCAGGCGATGATCGGCGAGCTTTCGGAGAGGCCGTAGCCTTCCACCACGCGCGCGCCGGTGCGGCGCTCGAACGTCTCGCGAATGTCGAGCGGCAGCGGCGCGCCACCGGAGATGCAGGCGCGCACCCGCGAAAGATCGGGCACCTCCTGCTCGGGCAATTCGTTCATCGCGCCGTAGATGGTCGGTACGCCGAAGAACTGCGTCGGCGGCTTGCGCTTCATCGTGGCGAGCATCTGCGCCATGTTGAAACGCGGCAGCAGCACCATCTCCGCGCCGATCTCGACCGAGAAATTGAGCACGGTGGTGAGCGCGAAGACGTGGAACATCGGCAACACACCCAGCGTGCGTTCCTGATGCGGCTTGCGTCCGCCGACATGCACCAGCATCTGCGCGCTGTTGCCGGCGAGATTGGCGTGAGTGAGCATCGCGCCCTTGGGCGTGCCGGTGGTGCCGCCGGTATATTGCAGCACCGCGACGTGGTGCGGATCGCGCGCAACCGGATCGGGCGCCGCGTGGTTCGACAGCAAAGCACGCAGCCGGATGGTGTGGCTTTCGTCCGCGACGTGCGCGTGGTCCTTGCGCTTGAAGAACTGGAATCCGATCGCCTGCAAGGTCGGCAGCATGTCCGCCATGCCGCACAGCACGATCTGTTCGATTCCGGCGGCGGAGGCGACCGCCTGCACCTTGCCGTGGATCACGCCGAGATCGGGTACCGCGATCATCCGCGTGCCGGAGTCGCGGATCTGATGATCGAGCTCGGGCTCGGTGTAGAGCGGATTGAACGGCACCACGATCGCACCGATCCGCAGCGCCGCGAAGTAGAGCACCACATAATACGGGCAGTTCGGCAGGCAGAGGCCGAAGCGGTCGCCCGGCTTCAGCCCCCGGTCCTGAAGCCCACGCGCGGCATGATCGACCAGTCTGCCGATCGCCTTGTACGTCCACGTCCGCCCAAGGAAATCCACCGCGATCCGCTCGGGCCAGGTGGCGACCGCATGGTCGAGCAGATCGGTGAGCAGGCGCGGCCGGAACTCCGGTTCCGGCGCGCCCAGGCGCGAGGATGCGAGCGTGGGCATATCAGCGTCTCCGCGTCAGAACCGCAGCCGGCCGCCGAGCGACAGCACGACCGCATTGGCCTTCTGCAATTCGCCGTTGACGACGATCGGCGTCTGCGCCGCCGTGCCGGCATAGGCGGCGGTCAACCGGTCGATCTTTGCGTTCTTGAACATGATGTACGAAACGGCGGTGTCGATCGTGAACGCCTTGGTGACGGCGATGCTCGCACCGGTCGCGAAGTTCCAGCGATCGGCATCCGGCACGCGTGCATCACGGTCACCGTCGCTGGTCGGGCTTGCGTCGTGCTGGACGCCCGCGCGCAGCGTCAACTGCGAGGCGACCGCAACGTCGACACCGCCGGCATAGCTCCAGGTATCGTGATAGCCCTCCGGAATCGCGACGTTGAGCGGCGCGCCGATCCGGATCGCGTCGAACTCGGACCAGCCCGAACGCACCGCCTGCGCGTTAAGCGTGACCTTCGGCGTTACCGCCGCGCGCGCGCCGAACGTCACCTGCCAGGGGGTGCTGAACCGCGCATCGGTCGCGATCCGGCTGTTCTGCCCGGCGAGTGGCCCGAGCAACCCGGTGGTCGTCACAGAACCTTTCAGCGTATGTTCGATCTTCGATTTGTAGCTCGCGGCCAGCGTGACGGGGCCGGTGCGGAACTGCGCGCCGACCGTGTAGCCGAAGTCCCAGCCGTTGCCCTTCAGTTCCTGATGGCCGTCGGCGAGCAGCGGCGACAGGTTCGGCAGCGCGTTCGACAGTTGCGCGTCGGAATATTCGGCGTTGAGCGCCGCGCCGATCGCGATCTGCGGCGTGACCATGAAGGCGACCGAGGGCTGGAGATCGTAGGTGCGCAGTTTGGTGCGATCGGCGGTGTAGCGCACCCAGCTCGTCAGCGGGTAATCGGTGGTGAAGCTGAACGGCGAGGTCGCGGCGAGTCCGATGCTGAGGCGTGGCGTGATCGCGCACGAAACCGCGCCCGAGGGCAGCAAACCGTTGCGGATCGGATTGGCGGAGCGCGCATCACCGCCGACGGCGCGGGGCGCCTGGCCGGGGCGTACGATCACCGTGCCCTGATTGACGACATTGCCCTTCGGCAAAATGCCACTCACGCCAAGCGAACCGGCGCAGCCCTGCTGATCGGCGATCGACGCCGGGTTCCACCACAGCGACTCCGGCCCCTGATCGGCGACTTCGCCGGAGAACGCGCGACCGGCGCCCTTCACCGACTGTTCCTGAAGATAGAACGCACTCGCGTGCGCCGCGCCGGCATAGGCAAAGAACGCCACCGGCATCGCCGCGAGCGAGGAAATCTTCCGGAAATTGCGCATGTAATCCTCCATCCTACGTCTTTTATTATGTCGGTGATCTTCGGATCAGCGGATCCGTGTCCAAACCTGCGTCTTGCACAGCGGCCACACGATGCAGCCTTTCAGCTTGATCTGGTTGGCGCTCGTCGGGGTGACCGTGGCGGTATAGGTGCCGCCATCATCGGCGTTGTAGATCGTGCCGTCCGCCCACGCGTTCGACTTCCACGCGAACCCTTCGAGGATCACCAGCCCCTTCAGCGCGCGGGACCGCTTCGCGGCATCCTTGTTCTTGGTGTCTTTCAGGTGCGGATCGGCGCGCAGCCCATCCGATTCGACCAGCGATCCACAGATCGAGGCGCCGCATTTCGTAATTTCGACGACGCCGTGCCGCACCGGCGTCTGCCAGCGCCCGAGCACCACGTCCGGGGTGGCCGCATAGGCCGCCGCTGCTGCCAAAAGCTCTAACATCCTCTCTCCTTCGACCATCGCTGTGCCGGTTGATCCGGCGTGCTGGCCCAGACGGTTTCGCCGTTCACGAAATCCGCGAATCGCAGTCTGCCGCAAAAATCAGTTGACGTATAGGTCAATTATCGCACCATTAGGGGATGGTGAGCGGGACGGTGATCCCCGCGTCCTTTGGAGAGGCTGTTCGATGCGCGACGTGGTTATCGCGGGCTATGCCCGCTCTCCCTTTCATCTGGCGACCAAGGGTGCGCTGGCGCGGGTCCGCCCGGACGATCTCGCCGCGACGGTGATCCGCGGGCTGATCGAGCGGACCGGTGTGAAGCCGCAGGATATCGAGGATATCATCCTCGGTTGCGCGTTTCCCGAGGGCGAACAGGGCTTCAACATCGCGCGGCTGGTCGGGCTGCTCGCCGATCTGCCGCTGTCGGTGGGCGGCATGACGGTGAACCGCTTCTGCGGATCGTCGATGAGCGCGATCCACATCGCCGCCGGGCAGATCCAGCTTGGCGCGGGCGAGGTGTTCATCTGCGCGGGCGTCGAGGCGATGAGCCGGGTGCCGATGATGGGCTTCAATCCGCTCCCCAACCCCGCGCTCGCCAAGAAGAGCGCGGCGTACATGGGTATGGGCGACACCGCCGAGAATGTCGCGACCAAGTACCAGATCACGCGCGCCCAGCAGGAAGCGTTCGCGGTGACGAGCCAGGACAAGGCGGTGGCGGCGATCGCGGCGGGCAAGTTCGATGCGGAAATCGTGCCGATCCCGACCAAGGCGGGCGTGGTCGACAAGGACGGCACGCCGCGCGCCGGCACCACGGCAGAGGCGCTCGCCGGTCTCAAGCCCGCGTTCAGCCAGGACGGCACGGTGACGGCGGGCACCGCCTCGCCGCTGACCGATGGGGCGAGCGCCGTGCTGGTGACGAGCGAGGAATATGCGCGCGCCAACGGACTGACGATCCTCGTGCGGATCAAGTCGGTCGCGGTGTCGGGTTGCTCGCCCGAGATCATGGGCATCGGCCCGGTCGAGGCGAGCCGTAAGGCGCTCGCGCGGGCCGGCGTTGAGGTCGGTCAGCTCGACGTGGTGGAACTGAACGAGGCATTCGCCAGTCAGGCGCTCGCCTGTATCGGTGATCTCGGACTGGATCAGGCCAAGGTGAACCTCGACGGTGGCGCGATCGCGATCGGCCATCCGCTCGGCGCGACCGGCGCGCGCATCGTCGGCAAGGCGGCGGCGTTGTTGCAGCGCGAGGGCGGCAAATACGCGCTCGCCACCCAGTGCATCGGCGGCGGGCAGGGCATCGCCACGGTGCTGGAGTCGGTGGAATGAGCGACGGCATCCAAAAAGTCTGCGTGATCGGCGCGGGCACGATGGGCGCCGGCATCGCCGCGCAGGTCGCCAATGCCGGCGTGCCGGTGCTGCTGCTCGACATCGTGCGGGATGCCGAAGATCGTGACGCCGTTGCTGCGGGCGCTGTCGCCAAGATGCTCAAGACCGAGCCGGCGCCGTTCATGTCGAAGGCGGCGGCGAAGCTCGTCGAGGTCGGTAACATCGAGGACGATCTCGCCCGCGTCGCGGAATGCGACTGGATCGTCGAGGCGATCGTCGAGCGGATCGACCTCAAGCAAGCGCTATACGAGAAGCTGGAGGCGGTGCGCCGCCCCGGCACGGCGGTGTCGTCGAACACGTCGACCATCCCGCTCGCGCTTCTCACGCAGGGCCGTTCAGAGGCGTTCGCGCGTGATTTCCTCATCACGCATTTCTTCAACCCGCCGCGCTACATGCGCCTGCTGGAGATCGTCTTCGGGCCGCAGAGCGACACCGCACTGGTGACGCGCGTCGGCGATTTCGCCGATCGCCGCATGGGCAAGACGATCGTCCACGCCAAGGACACGCCCGGCTTCATCGCCAACCGCGTTGGCACGTTCTGGATTCAGGCGGCGATAAACGCCGCGTTCGAGCTTGGCCTGACCGTCGAGGAGGCCGATGCGATCGCCGGGAAACCGATGGGCGTGCCCAAGACCGGCGTGTTCGGGCTGGTCGATCTGGTCGGCATCGACCTGATGCCACATCTGCAAAAAAGCCTGACCGGAACGCTCGCCAAGGACGATCCGTATCAGGCGATCTCGGCGATCCCGCCGCTGATCGAACGGATGATCGCGGATGGCTATACCGGCCGCAAGGGCAAGGGCGGCTTCTATCGGCTCAACCGCGAGGCGGGCAAGCGCAAGGAAGCGATCGACCTCAGCACCGGCGAGTATCGCCCGGTCGTCAGCCCGGCTTCGCTGCCGGGCGCGGCGATGAAGGGCGACCTCGGCGCGCTGCTTGGCGTGGGCGGCAAGGTCGGCGCCTATGCATGGGCGATCCTCGGCCCGACATTGTCCTATGCCGCCAGCCTCGTGCCGGAGGCGGCGGACGATGTGGTCGGCATCGATACGGCGATGAAGCTCGGCTACAACTGGAGCTTCGGCCCCTTCGAACTGATCGACAAGATCGGCGCGGCGAGGCTCGCCGCGCGCCTCGCAGCGGAGGGCAAGCCGGTGCCGGCGATCCTGACGCTGGCGGGAGAGCGCCGCTTCTACCGGGTCGAAGGCGGCAAGCGCCAGTTCCTCGGGCTGGACGGCGAGTATCACGATGTGGTGCGGCCCGAGGGCGTCACCCTGCTCGCCGACGTGAAGCTAACGTCCAAGCCGCTGGTCAAGACCGCCTCCGCCGCGCTGTGGGACGTGGGCGACGGTGTCGCCGCGCTGGAGTTCACCGGCAAGATGAACGCGCTCGACGGGGAGGTGATGAAGGCGATCGGCCTCTCCATCCCGATCGTCAGCGAGAAGTTCAAGGCGCTGGTGATCTATAACGAGGGCAGCAATTTCTCGGCCGGCGCCAACCTCGGCCTCGCCATGTTCGCGCTCAACATCGCGGCATGGGGCGAGATCGACAAGCTCGTCGCGGGTGGTCAGGAGGCGTACAAGGCGCTGAAATACGCACCGTTCCCGGTGGTGAGCGCACCGTTCGGCATGGCGCTGGGCGGGGGTTGCGAGATCCTGCTCAACAGCGATGCGATTCAGGCGCATGCCGAGACCTATACCGGTCTGGTCGAATGCGGCGTCGGCCTCGTCCCCGGCTGGGGCGGCTGCGGCGAGATGATCGACCGCCTCCGCAGCGCGTCCGGCATGCCGAAAGGCCCGATGCCCGCCGTCGCCAAGGTGTTCGAAACCGTCTCGACTGCGACCGTCTCCAAATCCGCCGCGCAGGCGAAGGAAATCGGCTTTCTGCGCCCGGATGACGGTATCACCATGAACCGTGACCGACTGCTCGCCGACGCCAAGGCCAAGGCGCTGGCGCTGGTCGACGGCTACCAGCCGCCCAAGCCACCCGAGTTCCGCCTGCCGGGGCCGAGCGGCCGCACCGCGCTCGATATGGCGGTGAAGGGCTTCCAGGCGCGCGGGCTCGCCACCGACTATGACGGCGTCGTGTCGGGCTATCTCGCCGATGTGCTGACCGGCGGCGAGGCCGATCTGGTCGATACCATTACCGAGGCCGATCTGCTCGCGCTCGAACGCAAGGCCTTCGCCAAGCTGGTGCGCGATCCCCGCACGCAGGCGCGCATCGAGCATATCCTCGACACCGGCAAACCGCTCCGCAATTGAGAGACCGCACCCATGCAAGTCTATGACGCTCCCTTGCGCGACATGCGCTTCGTCCTCAACGAGCTGCACACTGATGACGGCTTCGGCGAGATTCCCGCGCTCGCCGAGTTCACGCCCGATCTGACCGATGCCGTGCTGGACGAGGCCGCGCGCTTCAGCCGCGACGTGCTCGCTCCGCTCAACCGCTCGGGCGACGAGGAGGGCTGCCATTACGAGAACGGTGTCGTCCGCACGCCCGCCGGCTTCAAGGATGCGTACAAGCAGTTCGCCGAGAGTGGCTGGACCTCGCTTGCCGCCGATCCGCAGTGGGGCGGGCAGGGCTTGCCCGAGGCGCTGAACAAGCTGGTCGAGGAGATGAGCTGTTCCGCCAACCTGTCGTTCGGCCTGTATCCTGGCCTGACCGCCGGCGCGACCACGGCGATCGTCGGCTACGCCAGCGAAGACCTTAAACAGGCCTATCTCCCCAATATGGTCAGCGGCAAATGGTCCGGCACGATGTGCCTGACCGAGGCGCATTGCGGCACCGATCTCGGCATGTTGCGCACCCGCGCGGTGCCGCAGGAGGATGGCAGCTACCGCATCATCGGCTCGAAGATCTTCATTTCGGCGGGCGAGCATGACCTGACCGAGAACATCGTCCATCTCGTGCTGGCACGGCTGCCCGATGCGCCCAAGGGCGTGAAGGGGATCAGCCTGTTCCTGGTGCCCAAGTATCTGCCGAAGGACGACGGCTCGATCGGCCCGTCGAACGGTGTGCTCTGCGCCAATATCGAGCACAAGATGGGCCTCAAGGCGTCCGCGACCTGCCAGATGAATTTCGAGGATTCGACCGGCTGGCTGGTGGGTGAGCCGAACAAGGGCATGGCCGCGATGTTCACGATGATGAACACCGAACGTGTCTCGGTCGGTATCCAGGGACTTGGCGTCGGCGAGGCGGCGTATCAGGCGGCGGTCTATTACGCCAAGGATCGCTTGCAGGGCCGCGCGCTGTCGGGCGTGAAGAACCCGGACGGTGCGGCCGATCCGATCATCGTCCACCCCGACGTGCGGCGCATGTTGATGACGATGCGTGCGTATAACGAAGGGTGCCGCGCGCTATCGGCGTGGGTGTCGCGCGCGCTCGATGCCGAGAAGCATTCGCCCGACCCCGAGGTGCGGCAGCGCGCGGAAGATTTCGTCGCGCTGATGACGCCGGTGGTGAAGGCGTTGTTCACCGATCTCGGCCACGAAAGCGCGCATCTCGCGGTGCAATGCTACGGCGGTCACGGCTACATTCGCGAAAGCGGAGTCGAGCAATATGCCCGCGATGCGCGGATCGCGATGATCTACGAAGGCACCAACGGCATCCAGGCGCTCGATCTGGTCGGGCGCAAGCTCGGTGCGCATACCGGGCGCTATCTGCGCAGCTTCTTCCACCCGGTGTCGCAGTTCATCGAGGAGAATAGCGGTGAGGGGCCGCTGAAGCCGATGGTCGACGGCCTCGCCCGGGCGTTCGGGGCGTTGCAGCTTTCCACCGCGACGATCGCGCAGCGCGGGCTTGCCGATCCGGAGGAAGCCGGTGCGGCCTCGACCGATTACCTGCGGCTGCTCGGACTGGTGGCGATCGCCTATTGCTATGCCAAGGCGACCAAGCTGTCGGCGTTGAAGCTGATGTTCGGCGCGGAGGACAAGGCGTTCTACGACGCCAAGATCAAGACCGCGACGTTCTTCTACGACCGCATCCTGCCGCAGACCGCTGCCCTCTTCCTCCAGATCAAGGCGGGCAAGAAATCGATGATGGCGTTCGACGCGGAGGCGTTCTGACGCTTCCGGCCGCCTTGGCGGAGCGGCTCGCCATCCCGGCGATCGTCGCACCGATGTTCCTCGTCTCTGGCGTGGACCTGGTGGTGGCGTGCTGTTCGGCGGGGTTGCTCGGCACTTTCCCGGCGCTCAATGCGCGCACCGGTGACGATCTCGAACGCTGGCTGGGCGAGATCGAGGGCCGGCTGAGGGCGGAGGCTGCGCCGTTTGGCGTCAACCTGATCGTCCACAAGAGCAACACGCGGCTCGAGGCCGACCTCGCCCGCATCGTCGCGCATAAGGTGCCGGTGGTCATCACCTCGCTCGGCGCGGTGCCGGATATCGTCGCGGCGGTGCATTCCTACGGCGGCATCGTCCTGCATGACGTCATCAACGTGCGCCACGCGGAAAAGGCGATTGCGGCGGGCGCGGATGGGCTGATTGCGGTGTGCGCGGGCGCGGGCGGGCACGCCGGCACGCTCAGCCCGTTCGCGCTGGTGGCGGAAATCCGATCGTTCTTCGCCGGGCCTCTCGCGCTCGCCGGTGCGATCAGCGAGGGGCGGCACATTGCCGCCGCACGGATGATGGGCGCCGATCTCGCCTATCTCGGCTCGCACTTCATCGTCGCGGAGGAGAGCATGGCTAGCGACGCACAAAAGGCGATGATGCTAGGTGCGCGGGCCGCCGATATTGTCCACACCGACCGCGTAACCGGCGTTGCCGCCAATTTCCTCAAGCCCAGCCTCGACGCCGCTACGCTGCCGGATGCGCACGGCGGCCTGTCGCTCGCCGAGGAAGCGCGCGCGTGGAAGTCGATCTGGTCGGCGGGGCATGGCGTCGGCGCAGCCCGTGCGGTCCAGCCGGCCCGCGCGCTGTGCGAAACGCTGATCGCGCAATATCGGGAGGCGTGTGCATGACGGGGCTGGACGAGATTCGCGCGATGATCGCGGCCGGCAAACGTCCGCCGATGATGGAGCTGCTCGACATCGACCTTGCCGAAGTCGATTACGGTCACGTCATCTTTACCGCCACGCCGAGCGGATTGCATTACAATCCGCTCGGCATCGTTCACGGCGGCTTTGCGGCGACGCTGCTCGATTCCGCCTGCGGTCTTGCCGCCAGCAGCGCCACCGACGCGGCGATGAATTGCGTCACGCTGGAGATCAAGATCAGCTACCACGTCGCGTTGACCGCACGTTCTGGAGAGGTGCGCGCGGTTGGCCGGCTGCTGTCGATCGGCAAGCGCGTCGCCTATACCGAAGCGAAGCTGCTTGGGGCGGAGGACAAGCTCTACGCCTCGGCTACATCTACTCTGCTGCTGTCGGAGCGACGCTCGGAACTGTTGTAGCTCCGCGCACCGTCGCCAGCGCGAGCGCCGCCGATCCCGATATCGTCGCTACCGTCCAGATTGTCGTTCAGGCGGCGCGGGCGATCTGCTGTGCTTCGGCATCGTTGGCGGCGACGGGTGCATCGACCATGCTCTTGTTGCGCATGGAGAAGAGCAGGTAAACAAGCGTAAACATAAGCGACCTCAATTTGCTGCACTGCAACGATGGCGTCGATATGGTCCGGCACCGTGAACGTCGCAAATGCGAAAATCGTGTTCGCAGTTGCACAAATCGATTCCAGTAGATCCGGTCGGTTGCGCGGGGCTGCGAGCGAGAGCCGACGCACGCGCACGGATCGTTCGATTGGCTCTGGAAATCCTCGGCGCGCTTGCATATAGCGCTGCTCTTCGCCGACCGGCTGCGCCGGTCGCCTTGCGGGCGTGGTGAAATTGGTAGACGCGCGGGACTCAAAATCCCGTTCTGAGAGGAGTGTCGGTTCGAGCCCGACCGCCCGCACCAGCATCGACGATACGAGGTACCTACGCGTCTTACGTCGCGATGCTCGCGTCTACCAACCACCCGCAAATCGACGTCTGTGACACGCTGGGCGCGGCGGTGATCAACAGGTTGCCGTTACGATGGCTTCGCGACGATGCTGTCGAGCGCGGCAGCGATCGTCGGGTGATAGGTTGCACGTGCGGTTGCATAGATCCGCCGGGCGATCGGCTGACCCCATTGTCCCTGCGCCATCAGCCCGCGATAGAGCGGGAACACGAACAGGCCGCGTCCCATGGTGTGGAGATATTGGTCCAGCGCCGGGACCACCGGCTCGTAATGATTGGCGATCGCAAGGCTGAACCACGCGAAACCGATGTACGCGCTCGGTGACTTCGACAGACCCCATGCCGCGTCCATTTCAGCGAGCCGGGCAGGCGATTGCCCGCGCGGCACGCCGTTGAGGAAGCGTAACCACTCTTGCGTGCTCCATTTCGTCGTGTCGATCGATGCCGCCGGTGCGCCGGCATCGAAGGCGGCCAGCGTCGTATCGATCGCCGCGAGTGTGGTCGAGCGGACATGGACGGCGTTGTCGGGCAGGCCGGGCTGATACGCCCAGCGATCGAGTTGCAGATCCTTCTCGAGCGCCGCATGACCGCGGATCAGGTTCGCGCGCAGATCGGCGAGGAAGCCGGCGGTGGTCTGCGGCTGAAAGGCGTGACGGTCGAAATAGCTGCGCAGATACGCGTCCCACTTCGCGCGACCGACGCGGTATTCGATGGTGCGCAGGAAGGTCGCGCCCTTGTTGTAATCGAGTTCGCCATAGGTGCCGTTCGGGTCGCCGTGCAGGCGGGTCGCGGGCGAGCTCGGGCCGCCGGCACCCTTCAGATCGCGTTGGAGATTGTCCCAGCTCAGATCGGCGAGGGTCGCGGCGCGTTCCTTGCCGTACACCGCCTCGTCGATGCGGTTCTCGAAATAGGTGGTGAAGCCTTCGTTCAGCCACACGTCGGACCAGGTCGCGTTGGTGACGAGATTGCCCGACCAGCTATGCGCCAGTTCGTGCGCGATCACGTCCACGTTGGACTTGTCGCCCGTGAGGATCGTCGGGGTGGCAAAGGTGAGGGTGGGGTTCTCCATACCGCCGTACGGGAACGACGGCGGCAGCATCAGGATGTCGTAGCGACCCCAGCGATACGGGCCGTACAGCGCACTGGCCGCCGTCACCATCTTTTGCGTATCGTCCAGTTCGGCGGCGGCGCGGGCAAGCGTGGCAGGCTCGGCATAGATGCCCGTGGTCGGCCCGAGCGATTTGAAGGCGAGATTACCGACCGCAAGGGCGATCAGATACGGTGGCACCGGGTGCGGCATGTCAAAGGCAAAGCGCCGCTCGCCCTTGCCGGCCGTCTCGCCCTTGGGCGTGAGGCGGTCAGCGCTCATCACCGCCATCATGTTGGCCGGGACGGTGACGTGTGCGGACCAGCTCTGGCGGATGCCGGGGCTGTCCTGCGTCGGGATCCAGCTACGATTGTTGGTCGGCTCGCCCTGGCTGAACAGGAAGGGCTGCATCTTGCCGGCGGTGAGCGCCGGCGGCAGCCATTGCAGCGCACTCGCCTTCGCGGCGGAGGTGTAGGTAACGACGATCCGCCGCGCCGCACCGATCTGCACGGTAAGCGGCGCGCCCTTGTCCGCGACGACCGCGCCGACGGTGTAGCGGAGCGGGTGGCCCAGCGTATCGGTGATGCCCGCAACGACGAGTCCGTCGTCGTCGAGCACGATCGCGTCCGCGCCAGGTTTGGCAAGGATGTCGAGCGTCGCGGTGCCGGTGAGCCGCTGTGTCCTGAAATCGGCCGTGAGATCGAGATCGACGTGCGTGACGCGCGCCGTCTGCGGCTCCGCGAACGACAAAGTATCCTTCGCCTCTGGCGTGGTCAGGATCGGGGCGGGCGCGTCCGCCGGGACGGCCAGCGGTGCGGCGGCAAGCGCGAGGAGGACTGGAATCATCGGGCGGTGTTATCGGGTTTCCGGCGGGGTGCAAAGCGGAGGTCGTTGTGGCCGACCGTGCCGGCTTGCGGTGCCTGGAAGATCGAGCGACAGCTTACGCCCAGAAGCGGACATTCTTCGCGCGCCGCTTGTCGATTGCGTACCCTCAACCCTAGTCTATACTGCCGCCCATCAGATGAACTCACTGGCGGGCGCTGGTGCGCGGTTGGAGGGGATAAACCATGGGCATTGTAACGATTCAGTACTCCCAGACGTACATGGGCACTTACTTTAACCCCGCCACGACTGGAGGACGCGAGGTACAGTTGACCGTCACCTACGATGAGAATGCCCAGCCAAGCTTTACGTTGGTGGCGAAGTTCCCGATCTTGATGCTTATCACGTGACGTCGGTAACGGGAACGTACTCGATCACAGACGAAAATGGAATTGTTAGAACCGATCCGATTACCACGCCAGACAATCAACATGACATAATAACGGCAAGTGGAACTTTCACCAACCTCCACTTCGATATCAGCCCGAGCGACACTTATGACGGTACGGGGCATGATGGTCTCTTGGGCATAAACTATTACAAACACGGGCTCGGTTTGCAGTTTTCTGAAACTGACTCCACATACAACGGGCCAGAAGACTACTTTGTATTTCTTAACGTCGTATGCTTTGCCGAGGGAACTCCGATCCGAACGCCAGGAGGAGATCGGCCCGTCGAGGCGCTCGAAGTCGGTGACATGGTGCTTACCGCATCTGGTGCTTTCCGACCGATACGCTGGCTGGGACAACGAACCCTTGATTGCGCACGCTTCCCGGACCGGGAAGCCGTACACCCGGTCCGCATCATGACAGGCGCGTTTGGCCCCGGACTGCCGAAACAGGATATCATGGTGTCTCCTGGCCATGCCATCTGCGTCACCTGCGTCGACGAAGTGCTTATCCAGGCATCTTCATTGATCAATGGCGCGACGATCGTTCAGGAGGCTGTCGATCGGGTCTCCTACTGGCATGTCGAGCTCGACAGCCACGACATCCTTCTCGCGGCCAACCTACCAACAGAGAGCTACCTTCCTAGCCGGAACACTGCGTTCTTTGCCAACGGGTCGTCGCGCCCGGACGCGATTTCCAGCGATCAACCGTGTTGTAGGCCGCTGGTGCCCGCCGGGCCGATGCTCGAGCTTGTCCGTGATCGCCTTCGCGCGCGTGCCGAACAAATCGGCTGGTGCGTCGATCAGACTCCCGACCCTCAGCTCGGCTTCATCGCAGACGGCCAGTTCCATAAGCCGAAGGTCGTCGGGATGTCCGCCTACGTCGCACTCTCTTCGGCTCCTGACACATTGTCGCTCAGGTCGGCTTGCACGAAGCCGTCCTCGACCTCTGCATCGGGCGATCACAGGACCTTGGGAGTCGCGATCCGGAGCCTGACGTTAAAAAGTGCGTCGGGCCTGCAACGCCGGTTCATCGCCGAAGATCTGGAAGGCGTTGCGGGCTGCTACGCGCTCGAACAGGCGGACGGAATGTCTTTCCTGTGGACCGACGGTTGCGCAGAACTGCCGGCGCGTTTGTGGGAGGGATTGAACGGCCCGCTGACATTGCAGGTGGAACTTGCGCGCAAGTGTCTGCCGCGTTGGACGCGCAGCGCTCCGGAAGGCGCTTGCGGCTTGGTTGGCGACGAAGGAGCCGCAGCGGCGGCGGTTACCAGTTCTCTCGTCCTTAGCTGAGCCGCCGCACCTTCTTGGCGCGCCTGCCGTTCGGGACACGAAAGCTGCCGTTCCGCCTCCCACCGCTATCGGACATCCAAGGTCGCCGGCCGGTCAGGCAAGCGTGAGGTAGAGTTCCGCTTCGATGACCCACGCTCCCCTGATCTCGCGCCACTTGGCGGTGTAGGCGCCGGATGCGACCGTCTTGCCGGCGGCGACGCCTTGCCAGCGACCGTGTTCGAACGCGATCGGCTCGACCGCGGAGGTTACGATTGTGTCGGGCGTGCGCGTGTAGATCGTGCGCGGGGTGGCGGCGAACTCGCGCTTCCACGCGGCGAGTTGCGCTTTGCGGCCGGCGAGGACCGCGCTGTCGGTGCCGGTGACGAGGATTGCGTCCATGCCAAGCAACGGGTTGATCGCGGCGAGGTCCGCGTCCGCCAGCGCGCGGTTGAAGGTGGCGCGGCGCAGGCGAATCGCGAGATCGGCGCTCATCGTGCGAGCTTCACCAGCGCGGTGTCGAGCGCTTGCAGGAAGCGCGAGCGGTCGGTTTTGGCGAACGGCGCTGGGCCGCCGATCACGTCGCCGCCGGCGCGCAGGTCCGCCATGATCGCGCGGGTGGCGATCGCCCCGCCGATCGAGCTGGCGGTGAACGGCTTGCCGGTTGGCGCGAGAACGGTCGCGCCGGCTTTCAGCGCGCGATCGGCGAGCAGGATGTCGGCGGTGATGACGATCGCCGACGCATCGGCTTGTTCGGCGATCCAGTCGTCGGCGGCGTCGAACCCGTCCGACACGACCACGCGGCTGACGAGCGGGTGCTGCGGGATACGAAAGTGGCTGTTGCTGACGATCACCACCGGGACTTCGCGGCGGTACGCGACCTTGTAGATCTCGTCCTTAACGGGGCAGGCATCGCCATCGACGAGGATGCGGGGGGTGGTGGCCGTCATGCGTGTTTCCCGGCGGTTGTCCCAAAGGAGGCGGGTGTTACGCCGCGATCCCCTCCAGCGATTCGCTGATCTCGAACCACACCGCCTCGGCCGCCTCCAGCTTCTTCGACACTGTGGCGTGTTCCTTGCGCCGCGCGTGTTCGTTCATCCTCGCGAGCCACGGCTCCGCGGCCGACGGATCGGCGATCGCGCGATCGATCGCGTCGCGCTGGCGCGTGAGTTTGGCAACCAGTGCCTCCGCTTCGTGCGCGCGCTTCTTGAGCGCGTCGGCCTGGCGGCGGGCATCGTCGGCGCCCTTGTCGACGGGCTTGGCCTTTTTCGCGCCTTCGCCACTCGCCGGATCGCCGGCCAGCACGAAGGCGATATAATCCTCCATGCTGCCGTTATATTCCTTGGCGGTGCCGCCATCGACCAGCACGAGCCGATCGGCGGTGAGTTCGACCATGTGGCGATCGTGGCTGACGAGGATGACCGCGCCGTCATAGGCGTTGAGCGCCTGCACCAGCGCCTCGCGCGCATCGACGTCCAAGTGGTTGGTCGGCTCGTCGAGGATCAGCATGTGCGGCGCGTCGCGGGTGATGAGCGCGAGCGCCAACCGCGCGCGCTCGCCGCCCGACAGCTTGCCGACCTTGGTCACGGCCTTGTCGCCCTGGAAGCCGAACCGGCCGAGCTGTGCGCGCACGGCGGCGGGGGTCTTGCCGGGCATGACGCGCACCATGGTTTCGAGTGGCGTGTCGTTGCCGTCGAGTTCCTCGACCTGATACTGGGTGAAATAGCCGACGCGCATCTTGCCGCTCGAGGTCATGCCACCGTCGAGCGGCGCAAGCTGGGCGGCGAGCAGGCGGGCGAGCGTCGTCTTGCCGTTGCCGTTGCGGCCGAGCAGTGCGACGCGGTCGTCCGGATCGAGCCGCAGGTTGAGGCGCTGGAGGATCGGCTTCTCGTTATAGCCTACCGCCGCCATGTCGAGCGTGATGAGCGGCGGCTTCAGCTCGTCGGGGCTGGGGAATTCGAACGACAGCGTCGGGTCTTCGGCCATCGACGCGATCGGCTGCATCTTGGCGAGCATCTTCTGGCGCGACTGGGCCTGTTTCGCGGTGGAGGCGCGCGCCGAGTTCTTGGCGATATACTCCTGCAACTTGGCGCGCTGCGCGTCCTGCGATGCCTTGGCGGCGAGCAACTGCGCGGCGCGTTCGGCGCGCTGCCGCTCGAAGCTGTCGTAATTGCCCGAATACATCGCTACGCGGCCACCCTCGACGTGGAGGATCGTGTCGACCACGTTGTTGAGCAGATCGCGCTCATGGCTGATGACGACCATCATGTTGGGGTAGGATTTGAGGAAGTTCTCCAGCCACAACGTCGCTTCGAGGTCGAGGTGGTTCGACGGCTCGTCGAGCAGCAGCAGATCGGGTTCGGAAAACAGCAGCGCGGCGAGCGCGACGCGCATCTTCCAGCCGCCCGAATAGCTGTCGAGCGGCCGGTTCTGCATCTCCTCGTCGAAGCCGAGGCCGACCAGGATCGAGGACGCGCGCGACGGTGCGGTATAAGCGTCGATCGCGCCCAATCGCTCGTAGATCTCGCCGAGCCGGTCGGCATCCTGGCAGGTCTCGGACTCGGTCAGCAGCGACGCGCGCTCGACATCGGCGGCGAGCACGGTTTCGACCGGGGTGGCGGTGCCCTGCGGCGCGTCCTGCTTGAGATAGCCGATGCGGGTCTTGCGCGGCATCTCGATCTCGCCGTTGTCGGGGTCAATCGATCCGATCATCACCTTCATCAGCGTCGACTTGCCGGCGCCGTTGCGGCCGATCAGCCCGACGCGGCTTTTGCCCGGCAGCGCGGCCGAGGCGTTGTCGAGGATCGTGCGCCCGCCAAGGCGCACCGTGATACCGTTGATATTGAGCATAGCCGCAGCGCTTATCATGCGGTGCAGCATTCGTCACCCCGGACTCGGCTCGGCGCAAACGGGGGGCACAGGTGGAACATTTCCCTTATGAGATCGTTGAAGCGTGCAGTATCGTCGATGAGGTGAGTAGGAGGTTCGCCCATCGCCAGTAAGGGAGTGTCCGCTATGAACGGTGTTATCTATTTCCGCGCTGACCATGAACTGATCGGCCGCGTCATTGCCGAGAAGCTGCGTCGCCGGACGGACCGGAATCGGCTCGACGACAGTTTTCGCGTGATCGGCGGCCGCCAGAAGAGTGCGCTGGCCGCCTGATCTGCGAGCCTGACCAACCCACGCCCGACCAAGCGAGCGGGATAGCCGACGTTAGCGCCGCAAGGTGATCGTCGCCGTCAACCCACCGCCGTCGCGGTTGGCGAGCAGGATGTCGCCGCCTGCCTCGCGAACGATTGCACGCGCGAGCGCGAGGCCAAGCCCGATCCCGCCGGTATCCTTGTTGCGCGAGTTTTCGAGGCGGGTGAATGCCTCGAAAACCTCGTTCAGGCGATCCTCCGGGATGCCGGGACCGCGATCGCACACGATGATACGAACCTGATCCGGTAGTTCGGCAACCTGCACCTCCACCTCGCTCCCGTACTTCAGCGCGTTCTCGATGAGGTTGCGCAACGCTCGCCGCATCAGCGAGGGGCGCAACCGCATCCGCAATCGCGCGCGCTCCTCGAACGCGACATCCTCGCCGAGATCGAGAAAGTCATCGACCACCGCCTCGACTAGCGCTGCGAGATCGACTTCGGTGAGCGGCTCGCTCGGCCGCCCTAGTCGCGCGAGCGACAGGATGTCGTCGAGCATGCGGTTCATCTCGGCGATGGTTTCGGCCATGCGGAGCCGGTCGGTATCGTCCTCGACCGATTCGATGCGGACCCGCAACGCCGCCAGCGGGGTGCGCAGATCGTGCCCGATCGCGCCGAGCATCCGGTCCTTCTCGTCCAGCATGGCGGTGACGCGCAGTCGCAGCGCGTTGAATGCGGCGATCACGTCGCGCACGTCCTGCGGCCCGGCTTCGGTGAGCGCGTCGACAGATCCGCCGGGGCGGAACCCGCGTGCCGCGAGGGCAAGCGTGCGCAGCGGCTTGGAGATCTGCCGCGCGGCGACCAGCACCGGCACCAGCACGACGATGTAGAGGATCACCGTCTGCCAGATCAGCCGCCAGAAGATCCAGTCGTTCCCACCGAACCACGGCACCGACAGCACCAGCCAGTCCTTGCCCGGCCGCTCGACGGCGATCAGCAACTCGCCACCCGCACGGCGGAAGCGTTCGCGGCGTTCCTTGCCGGTGTAGCGCAGCCGGAAGTCGTCGGGCACGAACCGGTGCACCTCGGTCTCGACGCGCCCGGTCTTTATGCCGGCCTCGCCGAGCGCGGCGCTCAGGCTCTGTTCGATATCGTGACGATGCTCACCCGTCGCCGCGACCGGCGAGGCGCCGACACTCCGCACCCGCCCGCGGTCGAACCGCGTCGGATCGCCGAACGCATTGCGCTCGATCGCATCGGCGATGCGGCCGACCACCGGCCCGGTGGTGCCCTCGATCCGCGCGCGCTGGCGCTCCTGAAGGATCAGCGCGAAGTTGATCGCCTGCGCGACGAACAGCGCGACCGCGATGACGAGCGCCATCTGCCCCGACAGGCTGCGCGGCCACAGGCGCGGACGGAGCCTCAAAGGCGGGTGACCTCCGCGGCGAGCGTGTAGCCGCCGCCCCACACCGTCTTGATCAGTTCCGGATTTTTCGGGTCCTCCTCGATCTTGCGGCGAAGGCGGCTGACCTGATTGTCGATCGCGCGGTCGAACGCCGCCGCTTCGCGGCCTTGCGTCAGGTCAAGCAACTGGTCGCGCGTCAGCACCTGGCGCGGGCGCGTAACCAAAGCGTGCAGCAAATTGTATTCGCCGGTCGACAGCGGCACCGACACGCCGTCGTGATCGACTAAAGCGCGTTCACCCGACTTCAGTACCCAGCCAGCGAACGCGAACGATCCGGCGGCGGGTGCGTGTTGCCGCACGCCCCCGGCGGCGGCGCGGCGCAGGATCACCTTGATGCGGGCGGTGAGTTCGCGCGGGGAGAACGGCTTCACGACGTAATCGTCGGCGCCGATTTCGAGGCCGACGATCCGGTCGGTCTCCTCGGTCTTGGCGGTGAGCAGGATGACCGGAGTGTCGCCGGTGGCGCGAATGTGACGGCACAGGCTGAGGCCATCCTCACCGGGCATCATGATGTCGAGGATGACGAGATCGATCGCATAGGCCGCCATCCGCATCCGCGCGCCCTCCGCGTCGCCGGCCTGCGTCACGCGGAAGCCCTGCTTGGTGAGAAACTGCGCGAGCGGCTCGCGGATCGAGCGTTCGTCGTCGACGAGCAGGAGATGCGGCGTGTCACCCATAGGCTCGGGGCTTAGCATAATGCTCCAGTCTGCCAAGTTCGCCGGGCGGGCAGGGGAGACACCCGCCCGGCAGGCCTGACCAGTCGGGGGTTACTGGCCGGCGTCTCGATCCGGTGCGCCTGCGCCCGGCGGCGGCGGCATATCGCCACCGCGCATTAGCGGCCGGCCGGCGTCCATCTCGGCCTGATCGATGAAGCCGTCGTGGTTGGTGTCCATCTTGTCGAAGCGGCGGTCGGAGGCTGCGCGCATTTCCTCGCGACTGATCCGACCGTCGTGGTTGGTGTCGATCCGTTCGAGCCGCTCCTCACCGCGTGGGCCGCCAGGGGGCGGGGCCATGGTACGATCGCCAGCCGGCTGACCACCATTCTGCTCGCGGCGATCCCGGAACGCCTGCATCATCGCCTGCATCTCGTCCTGCGTGATGCGGCCATCGTGATTGGCATCCATCTTCTGAAAGCGTTCGTCGGCGTCGGCCATGAACTGCGCCTTGGTCATGACCCCATCCTGCGCGCGCTCCGCCATGCGGCCACGCAGTTCGTCGCCGGAGAGCTTTCCGTCGTTGTTGGCGTCCATCCGCTGGAACCGCTGTGCCGCCTGGGCGGCGAACTCCTCGTGCGTGATGATGCCGTCGCCGTTGGCATCCGCGCTCGCCATCATGCCGCCGCCGCCGCGCTGCGCCACCGCCGCCGTTCCCGCCACCCCGGCGAAGATCGATCCGGATAGCGCCGCAGCTAGAAAAAGCGTCTTCATCCTGTGTTGTCCCTCATCGCCGGACCCGGGCCGATCCGGATCGTCGATGATGGTTTAGGTGAAGCCTGTGCCGCCGGTGTGTCAGCAGCGGGCAAGAAATGTCGCAATTTGTCGTCCGCGCCCAATCGGGCGATCGCGCGTTGGAACGGCATGGCGCACAAGAAAGCTCATCTTCCGACCAAGCTCTGCGCGGCCTGCGAGCGTCCGTTCGCGTGGCGCAAGAAGTGGGAGCGGGATTGGGAGAACGTGAAGTTCTGCTCGGATCGCTGCCGGGGAGACGGGGTGAAGTCCAGCCGGCAGTGAGTGGATCAAGGTCGTTAGCGCTAGCGGCTTCTCCGTCAGCCCATGGCCTCACGCCTGCGGATAGTGCACCACCGCTGCTGCCCTCGGCCGAACGATACCCAACCACAGTACCGCGAGCGCCACTGCCGCCAACGCCGCCGCCAGCAGAAACGCCGCGCCCGGCGCGCCATGCTCCGCCCCGAATGCCAGCGTTTGCGTCATCGCCAGCGGCCCGATCACCTCGGCCACGCTGCCGAGGCTTGCCATGCCGCCTTGCAGCGCGCCCTGATTGGCGGAATCGACACCGCGCGACAGCAAGGCGTTGATGCCCGGAAACACCAGCCCCGTCAGCGAACCGAGTGCGATCAGCGCGAAGACCATCCACCCCGTGGTCGCAAAGTTGATCGCGGTGAACGTCGCGACCGCCACCGAAATGCCGATCATGACCGTGCCCAACTCGCCGAAGCGCCGGATCGCGCGTCCGGTGACGAACACCTGCGTCAGCGCCATCGTCACGCCCGAAGCGGCGAGCGACAGGCCGATCAGGTGCGGGCTCCACCCGAACCGGATCTCGCACCAGAATGCCCAGGTCGCGGGGTAGACCATCTGGCCAAGCTGCCAGCAGAACGCGACGATCAGCAAGGGCGCGGCGCCGCCGGCGTGGAACAGCGGTTTGAACGCGCCGAATGCATTCGCACGCCGCCAGTCGAACGGGCGACGATCGGCGGCCTTGAGCGTCTCCGGCATCGCGGCCGCCATCCAGCACGCGTTCAACACGGCGAGCGCCCCCGCGACCAGAAACGGCGCGCGTGGCCGGAACCCGGCAAGCAACCCGCCGATCGCGGGTCCGATGATAAAGCCCGCACCGAACGCCGCGCCCATCAGCCCGAACGTCTCGCCACGCTTCTCCGGCGGTGTCACGTCCGCCAGAACCGCGTTCGCGGGGCCATAGATCGCGCCCGCCACGCCCGCGATGATACGGCCGAGGAACAGCCAGCCGATCGTCGGCGCGAACGCCATCAGCGCATAATCGATCGCGAAAGCAGCCATCGCCGTCAGCAGCACCGGTCGCCGTCCGAACCGATCGCCAAGATTACCGAAAATCGGGCCGGCGAAGAATTGCGCGGCGGCGAACGCGATCAGCAGCGCGCCACCGGTTCGCGCCGCATCGGAGAGGCTGCCGCCCTTCAACTGCACGATCAGCGTCGGCAGCACCGGCATGACGATGCCGAAGCCGATCGTGTCGATCAGCACGGCCGCCAGCACGATCGGCACCGCGCGATGTTGGAAGCGCATTATCGTTACGAACCTCTTCGCCCCCGCGACAGGTGCGGGCGCTACCACGGCGTGCCGTTTATTAGAACAACAGCTTGGCGCCGACGATGACGAGCGTCACCGCAAGGATCGCGCGCAGCACGCCGTCCGGCACGCGCGTCGAGAGCAGGCTGCCGATGATGATGCCGGGCACCGATCCGATCAGCAGCGCGCCGAGCAGGCTGAAATCGACCGCGCCCAGCATCCAGTGGCCGATCCCGGCGATCAGCGTGAGCGGCACCGCATGTGCGATGTCGGATCCGACCAGCCGGTTGGTCGGCAGCTTCGGGTACAAGGCGAGCAGCGCGGTCATCCCGATCGCCCCCGCACCGACCGAGGTCAGCGATACTAGCACGCCGAGCAGCACGCCGAGGCCGATCGTCAGCATGGCGATCCGACCGGGTGCAATCTCGTCCATGATAGGCGCGAACTGCGCGACGATGAGCCGACGGAACATCATGGCGATCGCGGTCAGGATCAGCGTGACGCCGAGGATGATCGTCACCGCTTTCCCGGTGCCGTGATAATGCGAGCCGGCGAAACCGAGCACGAGCAACGTCAGGATCGTCGCAGGCACGCTGCCGACGGAGAGCAAGCGAACAACGCGCCAATCGACCGTGCGATTGAGGCCGTGAACGCCGGTACCCACCGACTTGGTGGCGGAGGCGTAGAGCAGGTCGGTGCCAACCGCCGTCACTGGGTGGAAGTTGAACAAGATTACCAGCAGCGGCGTCATCAGCGATCCGCCGCCGACGCCGGTCAGGCCGACCAGCATGCCGATCGCAAGGCCGGCCACCGAATAGAGCGGGTTGTAGCCGGCAAGAATCATTCAAAAGCCTCTGTTGCGATCGCGCTTGCCATCCATACGGCATGCACTGCCGATCGCGACCTCGCAACAAACAGAAGCTTTTGGCGCAGCGCGCTTGAGCTTGCGCGATGCGATGGTGCGGTTGGTTGTCGGGCGGTGTTTGCCGGCGCGGTGGCGCATCGCCTGCGCGGTCGGTTCGGCGTTGGCCAGGCGGCGAAGCTTGGCACAGGCATATCGCTGAGTTGGCAGCTAATCCGCAGACATCATTGTTTTACCTCCGGAACTTCACAGAAGCGTGAACGTTGGATGAACAATGGCGTATGTCGTTTGCGATGTTCACCATTTGTTACCGGGTCAACGATAACAATGCGGTCGGTGGGTTAGTGCCCGCGACCGCCGGATTAGGAGAGACACATGGGCCGCATGGAGCAGTCTCGCGTAGAGTTCGCAGCCGAGGAATTGGCCCGCGCCGATGTGATCGGCGGGGTCGTCATCGGGGGCATGATAAGCCTGGTAATCTGGGCAGGCATCATCAGCTTCTTCGTTTTCTGACACTCGGCGGGGCGTTTTACTGCCCTCAATACGATCACAGCAACTGAACGAACTCTATCTGCACGCCGCGTGTGTCGACCGGGTTGATGAAGTTGCACAGGAAGGCACCCGCGCCCTCCACCGGGTCTTCTTCCAGCATGCGCAGCCCGCGCGCTGCGCACCACGCCATCGTCGCCCGAAGATCCTCGACCTGATAGGCGAAGTGGTGAACCCCGCCGGCGCCCTTGTTGAACCTGGCGAGCACGCTGCCCGCATCCGGCACCACTAGTTCGATCACCGCACCGACCGCCGATTGTGTGAAGATGCACCAGCATCCCCAGCGTTCGACATGGCCCCGATATGTTTCGACCAAGCCCATTTTTGCGAGGAAATCGTCGGCATCGGCAAGATCGGGGCAGATGATGCCGACATGGTGCAGCGTATAGGCTTCGAACATCAGCGCGCCTTCTCCGGCAGGAAATGCAGTTCACCGGCCTTTTCCATCGCTGCCAGTCGCGCCGCCACCCAGCGCGATGCGCGCGTGGTGCCGATCTGGTTGAAATGCGCATAGTCCGAGAAGTTGCGATGATCGTCGGCGAGGATCGCAGCATTCATGACGAACCCCTCGTTACGGTAGAAATCCAGATCCGTAATCGGAAAACGGTGTCCGTAGATCGGCAGGTAGATGAAGCCAACCGAGATCCCTTTACGTCCGGCGAGCGCGGCGATCTTGCGCGTGTAGCTGCGCTCCAGCACATATTCGTAATCGCGCAGGCGTGCCGGCAACAGCACCGGCGTGCGTTCCGCCACCTTGCCGCTCGTCTGGCTGGCGATCGCGGCTGGCGAGCGCACCGAGTCCCGGTCGATCCACGTGCCGTTGGCGGACCAGTGGCTCGTGGTGGTGTCGTGGTCCGCGCCCTCGTACAGCGTGTGATCGAACACCTCGCGGACGCCGAACACGCCGGGCAGCGCGGTCTGCAGGAACAGGCTCACCTGCCGGTAGGGTAAAAACACGACGTTGCTGAAATAGCTCGGGTTCACGAGCAAAGGCGCGCGCAGCACGTCTCCGGTGTCGGCCAGACTGCGGAAGGCGCTGTGCCCGGTGCGCGCGCTATGCTCGGTCAGCGACAGGAGGATCAGCTTGACCTCGGGATGCGTCGCGATCAGTTCGCGGGTCAATTCGTAGTGGAGGTCGCGCCCATCCTTCGGGAGCGACAGATTGGCGACATGAACCGTCCGGCCGAGTTTCGCCGCAAGCACCCGCTCCATCTGCGGTGCGCTGATGCCGATCTCGGTTCGCGAGGCGCCGACGATGGCGATATCGATCGGTGTCGGATCGAAGTGCAGGCGCTCGTAAATCCACACGGCCGATGCCAAAGGCGTACCGGCAAGCTGTTGATACCGGATATAGCGATCGTGCGGCAGCAGAAGCGACGCCGCGCAGCACAGCAGGAAAGCTGCGACGAACAGCGCAAGCAGGCCGCGCCCGGTTGCCGGCATGAGAGTTTCGTCTGGCTGTCTCACGGCGCCCATCAGAAATTGAAATAGATGAAGTTGGTGGTGCCGCGCATCATCAAGGCAAACCCGGCGAACAGCAGCAGCGCGGAAGCGACGACCCAGCCGGCGTTCAGCCGCCATTCGACAGCGAGGCGCGCCGGATCGACCTTGCGCCACTTCGCCCAATCCAGCACCGGTTCGTAGCGTGCCATGATGGCTTGCGTATTGGGCGCCAGATACACGACCGCGTAAACCACCGCGAGGATGGCCAGCGCACCCGCGATCCCGCCCGGCCACGCGGTGACGGCACTACCTGTCCCACCGCCGATCATCGCGAGGTACATCCGCCCCACCGTGCCCAGCGAAGGCGCCCGGAACGCCACCACCGCAATGACGAAGGCGATCAGCGTCAGCGCCTGATACATTGGCTCGACGTAAGCGGGCAGGTGGCCCTTGCGTGCCTTTCGAGCCTTGCGGTGCGCCATACGCCACGCCTCGTTCACCACCATGTAGAGCCCCTGCAAGACGCCGAACAACACGAACGTCCAGCCGGCACCGTGCCACACGCCGATCACGACCATCGACAGCATGATCGGCACCGCGAAGGAAAGCAGGAACGTGCCGCGATTTCCAGGCGCGTGATCCGCCGCGAAGCGTGCCAGCGGTATCGTCAGCGGCTGGAAGATGTAGCTTTGCGCCCAGCGGCTGAGCGTGATGTGCCAGCGCCGCCACAGCTCGATAATGCTCGTGGCGCGCAGCGGCGAGTGGAAGTTCAGCGGCAGGACGATGCCGAACATGCGGGCGGTGCCGATCGCCATGTCGGAATAGCCCGAAAAGTCGAAATAAATCTGCGCGGTGTAGGCGAAGGCGGCGATCCAGCACGCGGCCGTGCCGGGTACGGTGCCGGCCGCGGCCGCGTCGAACACGGGTGATGCGAGCGTCGCGACCGTGTCGGCGATCACCGCCTTCTTGAACAGGCCAATGGCGAAGATCGTCAGCCCGACTAGAATGTCGTTGCTTGCAGCACGCGGCGGCCGCGCGCGAAGCTGCGGTACCAGTTCCTCGTACCGCACGATCGGGCCGGCCAGCAATTGCGGGAAGAACAGCACGAAGCCAGCGTAGTCGAGCGCGCTTTTCATCTCGAACCGCCCGCGCGCGAGATCGACCAGGAAGCCGATCTGCTGGAAGGTGAAAAACGAAATACCAAGCGGCAGCGCGATCTTGGGCAGCGCTGCGTTCAGCCCGAACAGGGCATCCGCGCCACCGATAACCGCCGCGAAATATTTGAAATAGAACAACAAGGTAAGATCAAAGCCGATCCCCAGCACCAGCGGCCAGCGCGTGGATCTTGCCATATGCCGACACGCCGAAATCCAGCGCGCAACGCCGTAGTTCACCACCACCGACAGCAGCAGCAGACCTACGAATATCTTGCCGCCAATTGCGTAGAACAGAATCGTGAGGCCGATCAGGAACGGCTGACGCCAGCGGTCCCGGCCCGCGAACAGGCCGTGATACAGAACCAAGGCAACCGGCAGGAACAGCAACAGAAACGTCGCCGAATTGAACAACGTCGAATGGGCCGCCCGCTGTGCCGTTGATCGCCCGGCCGCAGGAACCTTGCGATCCCGATGGCCCCCGCGGGCCTTGGTGCGGCCAAGCGCCGCATTTGTCTACCCCCGCGCCGCACCGGAATCATGACAGCGCCGCCGTTGCCCGTTGCGGTGCGGCATGATTATAACCGGCGTAGAACCCGTGCGGCGTGGCGCTTTGGGTGGAGATGACATGACCGTAGCCGTTTCGCGAGACGCCCTTCACACGATCGCGCAGGCCGTTACCGCCGCTTGGCCGGAACATGCAGGCTTTATCGGCAAGAGCCTGTCCGGCCGCTCCGACGCGGTGCTCGACGTGTCCGAACGGCTGAGCGATGCCATCCTCAAACTCGCGCCCAGCATAGAGGGCGGCATGACGACGCTCGTGGCGGACTACCGCTTCCTCTGCGAGGAGATCGTGCTGCCCGAGGAGATGTTTTTCCGGCGCAACGACCGTTACCGGCTGAGCAGTTTCGAGGATGCCAACCGAGAATGCTACGCCAACGCGCCGTTCATGGATCGTTACATGAACGGGTTGCTGTTGTCCGACGTGCTCTGGTCGAACCACGCCCATGCGTTCGCCTATTTCGTCGACCAGTATCTGACGCATTTGCCGGAGGGCGCGCGCCATCTGGAGATCGGACCGGGCCACGGCTTGCTGCTCTATTTCGCGGCCGCATCGGGGCAGCTGTCGAAGATCGCGGGGTGGGATGTCAGCCCGACCAGCATCGCCAAGACCCGCCATGCGCTCGATCTGCTGGGGGTCACCGCTCCGGTCGATCTCACCTTGCAGGATCTGTTCGCCGCCCCCGCGCCCGGTGAGGACGCATTGTTCGACGGCATCGTGATGAGCGAAATTCTCGAACATCTCGAGCAGCCAGTCGCCGCTTTGCAGTCGGCGGCGCGGTGGCTTGCGCCGGGCGGGTGCCTGTGGATCAACGTGCCCGCCAATAGCCCGGCGCCTGACCATATCTTCCTGTTCGACGGCCTCGACCATGCGCAGGCGATCGCGCGCGAAGCCGGGCTGGAGGTGATCGACGCGGTGGCGTTCCCGATGTCCGGCACCACCCTGGCGCGCGCGGAGAAGCATAAATTGTCGATCAGTTGTTCGGTGCTGGCGCGGCGACCGCGCTGATAACGGCTGCGCCACGGCAACCTCCCGCTGTGGCGCGTTGCGAGCGCGATGGCTGCCGCGAGGCGGCAGCGCTTGACGAACCCTGCGCCCGGCTCAATGCTGCACCTGCAAACAAAAGGGGTGGCGCTGTGCTCAATCGACGAACTCGACACATGATGGTGCTTTGCGCGGGCGCGGCGCTCGCTTTCGGCGCGACGGGTTCCGTCATCGCCAGGAAGGCCATCGCCGACCCGGCGCGCGCAATTCATGAACAGTTGATCGTGCTCGACACGCATTTCGATACGCCCGCCAATCTCGGCCGCCCCGGCTGGAGCATCATGGACCGGCACGTCACCGACACGGACGGTGATCAGGTCGATTACCCGCGCATGGTGCAGGGCGGCGTGGATGGCGGGTTCTTCGCGATCTATACGCCGTCCGGCCCGCGTACCCCCGCTGGCGATATCGCGGCGCGCGATTTCGGCATCCAGCGCGCGGTGCAGATCCGCGAGATGGTAGCCAAGCACAGCGAGGTCTTCACGCTTGCGCTGACCGCCGACGATGCCGTCCGCGCCGTCGCCTCACACAAGCGCTTCGTGTTCATGAGCATGGAGAACGGCTATCCTTACGAGGGCGACCTCACGCTGATGCGCACGTTCCGCAGCCTCGGCGTGACGGTGATGGGGCTCGTCCACTTCAAGAACAACGATCTTGCCGACAGCGCGACCGATGCACCGGAGTGGCATGGCCTCTCGCCCAAGGGCAAGGATGCGGTGGCGATGGCGAACCGACTGGGTGTGGTGCTGGACGTCAGCCATGCTTCGGACGACGTGCTGCGCCAGGTCGCGCAATTGTCGAGCGCGCCGATCATCCTGTCGCACTCTGGGATGCGCGCGATCCACAACAATCCCCGCAACGTGTCGGATGAGGATGCCAGGCTCGTGGCGGCGAAGGGCGGCGTCATCCAGATCAACGCGTACAGCGGCTATATGGTCGATGCACCGACCGCGAGTGCGGCGCGCGATGCGGCGATGAAGGAGCTGATGGCCGGCTATCAGAAGGCCGACACGATGACGATCGCGGAACGTCGCGCGCTGGTCGCGCGACGCAAGGCGATCGAGACGCAGTTTCCGGCGCCCCGCGCCAATTTCGAGATGTTCATGGCGCACCTGCTGCACGCGATCAAACTGGTTGGCATCGACCATGTCGGCATCAGCGGTGACTTCGATGGCGGCGGCGGTGTCGATGGTCTGAACGACATTACCGCGTATCCGAAGGTGACTGCGGCCTTGTTGAAGGCAGGCTACAGCCCGGCAGATATCGGCAAAGTGTGGGGCGGGAATGCACTGCGCGTGTTGAAGCAGGCGCAATCGCTGGCCGATCCCATGTTCGTGCCGAAAGTGCCGGTCACCAACTGATCGAGCGTTGGCCGACATGGCTGATCCGCGCCGGATCCGCCGTGTCGGCCGCGCATCTTTCCGGCAGGCAACCGACAGGTGAACGGCTTCGAGACCGGGTCCGCGGCCGGCTCCCGCCGCCCATAGCGCAGGATTGCTTCGCGCGTGTCGCCGGACGTGCAGAGCACGTTATCCTGCCCGTGCGCGGGTCCGGCCCGGCGAACTGGCGTTGCGGGAAGACCAGACGCGGGGGGCTTCACTCCCAAGATTGTAACAACGACGATCCGCCACTCTGCTTGACGGACTGAAAGGCCATCGACGGGCCGCACGCGGTAGCTTTGCCGACCTCGTGGTGAGGAACCGAGCGGATCGACCGCCGCCTCGATCGTCTCAGGATTAGCCACCAGCAGACGCAGCACGCCCCGTTTTGCAAGAGGGCAGGGGAACCCTTTGCGCCGCCACTCGTCCAGTCGGTGGTGAGTCGTACCCGATGCGTAACGACGCGTCGCAGACCCGCCACGGGTCGATCATCGAAGGAGAACCGGATGTCCGCCGCCACGGACGCAACGCTTTTGCCAATACCGCCGCGCGATCTGCTCGATTCCGCCAGTCTGTTCCTCGATTTCGACGGAACGCTCGTCGACCTTGCCGATCGTCCGGATGACGTAACGGTCGATCCCGCGCTTGCCGATCGGCTCACCGCGCTTGCCCGGCGGACGGGCGGACGTGTCGCGATCATCAGCGGTCGTTCGATCGCGCAACTCGATAAGATGCTTGGGCCGGTCGCACAGACGCTTGCGCTGTCCGGCAGCCATGGTTGCGAGCATCGCTGGCACGGCATTTCCGCACATCCGGTCCGCCCGGAGAGCCTGCTCGACGTTGCCGCTGCGATGCGGGTGGCGAGCGCAGGTCAGGCGGGTGTCATCATCGAGGAAAAGAGCTTCGGCGTGGCGCTGCACTTCCGCCTCGCGCCCGCGTTCGAGACGCAGGCGTTGCTGCTGGCGGAACGGCTTGGCGCGGAGCATGAACTCGCCGTCCAGCACGGCAAGATGATGGTCGAACTGCGCGTGCCCGGCAGCGACAAGGGCATTGCGGTGGCGCGACTGCTGAAGCGGCCGGAGATGTACGGCACCACGCCTGTGTTCATCGGCGACGACGTAACCGACGAGAGTGCTTTCGTGGCGGCGCGTGCGGCCGGCGGCCACGGTATTCTCGTCGGGCAGCCGCGTGCGACCGCGGCGAACTACGGCCTTCCCGATCCTGCGGCGGTGCGAGCGTGGCTCGGTAATGGTGGAGGCGCATGACCGCGACGCTGGACCTATGGCCGATCGGAAATTGCCAGGTATCCGCGCTGGTCGACCGGATGGGACGATTTTCCTGGGGTTGCGTGCCGCGTGTCGATGGCGACCCGGTATTCTGTTCGCTGCTCGACGATGCGCCGCGAAGCGGAGAGGGCGCGCGCGGCTTCTGGGAGATCGACCTCGACGGAGCGACCAAGACCACGCAACGTTACGTTCGCAACACACCGATCCTCGTCACCCGGCACGAGGACGACGCAGGCAATGCGATCGAGGTGACCGATTTTTGCCCGCGTTACGTGCGCCACGGCCGTACATACCGTCCGGTTGCATTCGTGCGGATCGTGCGGCCGGTGGCGGGCTCCCCTCGCATGCGCACCCGGCTGCGTCCGGCACGCGACTGGGGCAGCGCCGATGTCGAGCAGACGCAAGGGTCCAATCACGTCCGCTACCTTAACAACGAAATGACGTTGCGGTTGACCACCAATTCGCCGGTTGGCTGGGTGCAGGAGGAGCATCTGTTCCGCGTCGAACGCCCGGTCTACTTCTTCCTCGGTCCTGACGAGAGTTTTGCAGGCGAAATCCCCGCCACCATCGAAATGATGCTGGAGCGCACCGCCGACGAGTGGCGGCACTGGGTACGCGGGCTCGCCACGCCGCTGGAATGGCAGGAGGCAGTGATCCGATCCGCGATCACGCTGAAGCTGTGCCAGCATGAGGAAACCGGCGCGATCGTGGCGGCGCTCACCACCTCGATCCCCGAACACGCCAACAGCGAGCGGAACTGGGATTACCGCTACTGCTGGATCCGCGACGCCTATTACACGGTGCAGGCGCTAAACCGACTCGGCGCGCTCGACGTGCTGGAGGGGTATCTCGAATATCTCCGCAACATCGTCGACAGTGCCAGGGGCGGCCATATCCAGCCGCTCTACGGTGTCGGCGGAGAAGCGACGCTGGAGGAGCGGGTCGCGCCCGGCCTCAACGGCTATCGTGGCATGGGGCCGGTGCGCGTCGGCAACCAGGCGTACGAACAGATCCAGCACGATGCCTATGGCCAGATCATCCTGTGCAACGCGCAGGCGTTCTTCGATCAGCGGCTGTTCCGCACTGCCACGGTCGAGGATTTCCGCGCGCTGGAGGCGATCGGCGAGCGGGCGTGGGCGGTGTACGACAAGCCCGACGCGGGCCTGTGGGAATTGCGCACGCGCAGCCACGTCCACACCTATTCGGCCGCGATGTGCTGGGCAGCCTGCGACCGGCTCGGCAACGCCGCTTTTGCGCTCGGGCTGGAGGAGCGGCGACGCTTCTGGTGTGAGCGCGCCACGACGATGCGCCAGCGGATCGAGGGCGCGGCCTGGCGCGAGGACAGGCGGCACCTGTCCGCCACGTTCGACGGCGACGATCTCGACGCGAGCTTGATCCAGCTGCTCGACCTGCGCTTCCTCGCGCCCGACGATCCGCGCTTTCGCGGCACGCTGGAGGCGGTCGAGGCGGGGCTGCGGCGTGGATCGAACATGCTGCGCTATGCAACGGAGGACGATTTCGGCCTGCCCGAGACGGCGTTCAACGTCTGCACGTTCTGGCTGATCGAGGCGCTGCATGCGACCGGCCGTGACGCCGACGCGCGTGCGCTGTTCGAGGAGATGGTGTCGCGGCGCACCGCCGCCGGTCTGCTCTCGGAAGACATTGATCCAACCAGCGGCGAATTGTGGGGAAACTACCCGCAAACCTATTCGTTGGTCGGGCTTATCAACTGCGCCGGGTTGCTCAGTAAACCTTGGAGTTCCGTGCGATGAGCCGGCTTATCATCATTTCCAACCGCGTCTCCGCACCAAGCGGCGGGGGCGCGCAGGGCGGTCTCGCCGTCGCGCTGTCGGCGGCGTTACGCGAAAGCTCCGGGCTATGGTTCGGGTGGTCGGGTGAGGAAACCGACGTCTTCACCGGCCAGATCAATTTCCAGCGCAATCAGGGGGTCGCCACCGCGACGATCGACCTGGAGGCGCAGGACGTCGACGAATATTACAATGGCTTTGCAAACCGCACCCTGTGGCCGCTGTTCCACTACCGGATCGACCTCGCCGAATATGAACGCGGATTCGCCGGCGGGTACGAACGTGTAAACGCGCGCTTTGCCGAGACGGTGGCGCCGTTGATCGAACGCGAGGATCTCGTCTGGGTTAACGACTACCATCTTATTCCGCTCGGCCGCGAACTGCGGAAACGCAATTGCGAGAACCGTATCGGCTTCTTCCTGCACATCCCCTGGCCGCCGACGCGGCTGCTGCTGTCGTTGCCGAGCCACCGCGAACTGGTCGAATCGATGTTCGCGTATGACGTGATCGGCTTCCAGACCGAGGACTCGCTCGACGCGTTCCGCGATTACGCGCGCACGCAGTTTGGCGCGGAAATCGATGAGGACGGCGTGATGACCTATGACGGCCACTGCGTCCGCCTGCTTGCCGATCCGATCGGCATCGACACCAAGGATTTCCGCGCCAGCGCGACCAGCGAAACCGCGCAGGAGCGGTTGAAGCGGATGCGCGACAGTGCCGATGGCCGCACCATGATGATCGGCGTCGACCGCCTCGATTACTCCAAGGGGTTGCAGGAGAGGTTCCTCGGCTACGAACGTTTCCTGAGCGCGAATGCCGAGCAGCACGGCAAGGTCTTCCTGCTCCAGATCGCGCCGCCCTCGCGTGGCGAAGTGCAGAGCTATCAGGAGATTCGCGCGACGCTCGATTCCTTGTCGGGGCGCATCAACGGCGAGTTCTCGAACGTGGAGTGGGTGCCGATCCGCTACGTCAACAAGGGATATCCGCGCGGCGAACTCGCCGGCATGTACCGGGCGGCGCGGGTTGCGTTGGTGACGCCGCTGCGTGACGGGATGAACCTCGTCGCCAAGGAATATGTCGCTGCGCAGGACGAGAGCGATCCCGGCGTGCTGATCCTGTCGCGCTTCGCGGGTGCGGCCGAACAACTGACCGACGCTTTGCTCGTCAACCCGCACAGCCCGGAGGAAGTGTCCGACGCGATCGCGACGGCGCTGGCGATGCCGCTGGCGGAGCGCAAGGCGCGGTGGCGGGCGCTGATGGACAATATCGAGCAGGAAGACGTGTTCTGGTGGCGGCGGCGCTTCACCGATATGCTCGAAGCCGCGAAGCACGAGACGATCTCGGCAGACTGATCCGCCCACCTGTTCGCTGTCACCGGGTGACCGTGTTCGCGTAAACCGCCGGGTGTGAAGTCGCCTGAGCGGAACATGTCGCGGGTTTGTTTCAACGAGGGGCTGTGCCCGCGTCCGAGAGAGCTGCGCGGGAAGTGATCCAAAACGGGATACGTATTAACCGCAAGTTGTGATGGCCGGAATCGTAAACGGCGCGTTAACACTTGGCCATGCAGACTCGCTACAGCCTTCCCGCCCCGGCGCCACGCCACCCCCTCCGCCAGTCGCTCGCAATCGCGCACGCCCTTGAGGCGCGCCGTAACGAGGATACCGACCTGAAGCTCTTCGTGTTGAGCTTCACGGCGTTCTTTATCTGCTTCTACACGTTCATCTTCTGAACGGCTGAACAACCTCGCTCAATCGCAGGCGAGGTGAAGTTTGTAGGCAAGCAGCGCCGATATCGGCGACATCGCCGCGACCACGAACAGCATGTTTTCCGGCGTGATTCCGGTCAGCGTCAATGCCTGCACCAGCAGCGCGCCGACCACCATCGCGCCCGAATTGACGACGTTGTTCGCCGCCACGGTGCGCGCGGTCTGGTCCTTGGTCACGGTCGTGGTGAGGAACGCGTAGAGCGGCACCACGAACATGCCGCCGGTCACCGCCACCGCCATCAGCGCGATCACGATCAGCACGCCGTGTGGCGTTTCCAGGAACGCGGTGAGGCCGTAGAGCGTGCCACCCGGCGAGTGCGGGAAAGTCCGCGTCAGCAGCGAGAACACGACGATGAACGCGCCCATCGCCAGCACGCAGAACGGCGCGAACTTCGCGGAGGTCTTGCCGCCCAGCATCGCGTTGATCGCGATCGAACCGATCGCCACGCCGACCGAGAACAACGCGATCACGAAGGTCGAGACCTGCTTGTCGGCGGTCAGCACGTTCTTCACCAGCGGCGGGAAGATGATGATGAGGATCGCGCCCATCGTCCAGAAGAAGCTGATCGCGCAAATCGCCATGAACAGTCGCGGGATGTGCATGGTCGCGTTGATGAGCCGCCACGACGAGGTGAACGGGTTGAAGTTCACCTTCAGCTCCGGTCCCATGCGCGGCGCGGTCGGCACCAGCAGCCCCATCAGCCAGCCCACGCCCGCCACCACCAGCACGGTGATCGCGGTGCCGCGCACCGACAGCAGGCCCGCAGCGACGGTGCCGATCAGGATCGCGAGGTAGGTTCCCGCCTCGACCAGCCCGGTACCGCCCAGCACCTCGTCGTCGTTGAGATGCTGCGGCAGGATCGCGTATTTGATCGGCCCGAAGAATGCGGAATGGACGCCGAGGCACAACACGGCGGACAGCATCATCACCATGCCGACCGTGGTCAGCCCGGAATAGGCCACCAGCAGACCGCCAGCGCCGAGCAGCATGATGCCGACCTCGGCCGTCTTGACGATGCGGATGATCGTCGCCTTGTCATGCGTGTCCGCCAATTGCCCGGACAAGGCCGACAGCAGGAAAAACGGGATGATCCCGATCGCGGTGGCAAGCGCGTTGAAGTTCTGTTCGCCCGACGGGTTGTGATAGATCTGATAGGTGGCGAACAGCACCATCGCCGTCTTGAACAGATTGTCGTTGAAGGCTCCCAGAAACTGCGTTGCGAAAAGCGGGAGGAATCGGCGCTCCTTCAGTAAGCCGAGCGCGTTGAGCATGTAAGGGTCCGTGGTCTGTGGATGGCGAAAAGATGGCAACGCATAGACGAGCGCGCAAGGCAGCGGCAACCCGCTTGTCATCCGCCGTTCATGCGCAGCGGCTTTCGCAGGGCGCGCGGCGCGGCTAGGGAGGGGGATGCTGACGCTGCCCAATCTGCTCACCCTGTCGCGAATCGTCGCTGTGCCGTTGCTCGTCTGGGCGCTTTGGTGGCCGGCGTGGACACCCGGTTACGGCGTCGGCTTCGCGCTTTATTGTCTGATGGGCATCACCGATTACTTCGACGGCTACCTCGCGCGTGCGCAGGGTGCCGTGTCGAAGCTCGGTATCTTTCTCGATCCGATCGCGGACAAGATCATGGTGGCGGCCGTTATCCTGCTGCTCGTCGCCGACCGCGATATTGCCGGCGGCAATCTGATCGCCGGCCTCATCATCCTGCTGCGCGAGATTGCGGTGTCCGGGCTGCGCGAGTTTCTCGCGCAGTTGCAGGTGTCCGTGCCGGTTTCCAGGCTCGCCAAGTGGAAGACGACGTTGCAACTGATCGCGCTCGGCGGGCTGATTCTGGCCGGTGCGCTGCCGGAATGGCCGGTGCTGCACCTGCTGAGCCTGATCGCATTGTGGGGTGCGGCGGCACTTACCCTCATCACCGGCTGGGATTATCTCCGCGTCGGCCTGAAGCATATGGACTGAGCGTGGCGACCGAGATCCTCTATTTCGCATGGGTGCGCGAGAAGATCGGCGTGGGCGCGGAGACGCTCGATCTGCCCGATGGCCTCGCGACCGTCGCCGATCTCGTGGCGTGGTTGGCCGGCCGCAGCGATGGCCATGCCGAGGCGTTTGCCGAGCCGGCGCGGTTGCGTGCGGCGGTCGACCAGGTTTTCGTGCCGCTCGAGGCGTCGCTTGGCCGCCCGCGCGAGATCGCGATCTTCCCGCCGGTGACGGGCGGATGATCGCCGTTACCGTCGACGCCGCACCGATCGAGGTCGGCGCGGAGCACGCTGCGATTGCGGCGAGCGGGGCGGGCGGGATCGCCACCTTCACAGGCATCGTCCGCGCCGATGATCGTGTGATGGCGCTGACGCTGGAACATTATCCCGGCGCGACCGAGGCGGCGCTGGTCGCTCTGGCGGAGGCGGCGGTGGCGCGCTGGGACTTGACGGGTGCGCGCATAACCCACCGCGTCGGCCGGATGCTGCCCGGAGACCTGGTGGTGTTCGTCGGCACGGCTGCGCGCCACCGCGGCGCTGCGTTGGAGGCATGTGCCTTCCTGATCGACCGGCTCAAGACCGAGGCGCCGTTCTGGAAGAAGGAGACTCTCGCCGAAGGGGAGCGTTGGGTCGATCCGCGCGGCAGCGACGATGCGGCGGCAGCGCGGTGGAGTGTCTGAGGTAAAAGACGCGCCCTCAGTATAGGTCAGCACGACACCCTTCACCCAGAGCGACGTCGAGGGAGGAAGCTTGGCGTAGGCGCCTCGGCCTCGCTCCGCACGGAGGGTCGGGGGCGGCAGCTTCAAGCGTGGCTTGCGCCGCCCGACCTCGCGCCCGCCGCCTGGGCTGCGGTGCCTGAAGCGTTTTGCGATCCCGATCGAACGGATCGGGGCGCGTACCTTTCGATACGCGCCCCGACCGAACTCTACGAAGTTTACCTACCGGCGATCAGCCGAGCTTCGGCAGCAGCACACCGTTAACGACGTGGACGACGCCGTTCGACTGCATCACGTCGGCGGTCGAAATGTAGCTCTTGTTGCCGTTGACGTCGGAGAGCTCGACCACGTTGCCGTTGACGGTCACCTTGATCGGCTCACCCTCGACGGTGGTCAGCGTGGTGGTGCCGCCGCCTGCGGTCGCCTGCGCGGTCAACTGCGCGATGGTGATCTTGCCGGGAACGACATGGTAGGTCAGCACCTTGGCAAGGGTCGCTTTGTTGGCG
>Ga0265798_10001197_pt1 | contig 41077 bp, 37 predicted proteins | sample P3T30metagenome_FD_192430 | JGI IMG/M metagenome (GOLD analysis project Ga0265798, IMG submission 192430) | Plant litter microbial communities from East Loma Ridge, Irvine, California - P3 T30 | ecosystem: Environmental > Terrestrial > Plant litter > Unclassified | place: USA: California... | reverse complement strand
CGCACATTGCTCGACCCACCACGACCACCTTCGGGACCTTCATGAAAAACATCGTTGCATCGATCCTGCCGCGGCGCACCCTGCTGGCGACCCTGCTCGCCACCCTGGCAGCCACTGCCTACGCCGAACCCAACAACATCGTCGTCAGCCAGGTCTATGGCGCCGGCGGCAATACCGGCGCCAGCTTCAACCGCGACTTCATCGAACTGTTCAACCGCAGCGCCGAGCCGGTCAGCCTGGGCGGCCTGTATGTGCACTACCACTCGGCCAGCGGTACCGGCGACAGCAGTGTGCTGGCCCTGCCGGCACGCACCCTGGCGCCGGGCCAGTACTTCCTGCTCACTTTCACTGCTGGCAGTAACGGCGCCGCGATTCCCGATGGCGACTTGAACGGCGGCGGCGCCATCGCCATGGCGGCGGCCGCCGGCCGCGTCTCGCTGTCGACCAGTTCGGCCAGGCTGCCGGCCGGCAGCATCCACCCGTCGATGGTCGAGGTCGTCGGCTTCGGCACTGCCAATGTGTTCGAGAGTGCACCGGCGCCAAGCCCCTCGACCACCACCAGCATCTCGCGCAAGGGCGCCGGCTGTATCGACACCGACAACAACGCCCAGGATTTCAGCGCCGGCCCGATCGCGCCGCGCCGCACGACTTCCCCCTTCGCTTCCTGCGACAACGGCCCGGTGGCCGCGCCGATCGTGCTGAACTGCCCGGCCAGCCTGCCGGCCGAGCGCGGCAGCGCCGTCTCCGCCATCCTGCAAGCCAGCGACCGCGACAGCACCGTCACCGGCGCCAGCATCGTGTCCGGCGCCGTGACCGGCATCAGCCTCACCGGCTTCAGCGCGGCGAGCGGCGCCGGCGGCACCGCCAGCGTCACCCTTCAGGCCGACGCCAGCCTGGCGACCGGCAACTACCCCGTGCGCGTCAGCTTCACGAATGATGCCGGCCAGGAGGCCAGCTGCACGGTCAGCGTGGGCGTGTCCGGCCAATTGAGCATTCCGCAGATCCAGAGCAGCGGCGATACCAGTCCTTACGTCAACACGGTACAGTCGACGGAAGGCATCGTCACCGCCAAATTGGCCAACAACAGCTTCTTCCTGCAGGATGCGAACGGCGACGGCGACCCCACTACCTCGGACGGCATCTACGTCTTCAACAGCAACGCCGCCCTGGTGAGCGGCATCGCTGTCGGCGACCGCGTGCGCGTAACCGGCAAGGTGGTCGAATATCGCCCGGCCAGCGCCACCCGCAGCTACACCGAGTTCAGCGAAGTGAGCGCGGTGAGCAAGCTGGGCAGCGGCTTCAGCATCACCCCGACCAATATCGATTTCCCGAACACCGACCTGGCGCGCTACGAGGCGATGCTGGTGCGCGTGTCCACCGAGCTGACCGTCAACGATAACCTGTACATCGGCAACCGCGGCGAGTTGACCCTGTCGTATGGCCGCCGCGAAAACCCGACCAACCGCTATCCGTCGGGTTCGCCTGAAGCCGCCGCGCTGTTCCGCGAAAACGCCGCCAACGCGATCGTGCTGGATGACGGCCTGTTCGTGGCGCCGGCCACCATTCCCTACCTGTTCGAAGACGGCACCGTGCGCAGCGGCGACACCGTCAGCGGCCTGACCGGCGTGCTCGATTACGGTTCGATCGGCGGTGGCGGCTATGGCTTCAAGATCCAGCCGACCGAAGAACCGCGCTTTGCCCGCAGCAACCCGCGCACCGCGCCGCCGGAACTGCCCGCAGGTGTGAAAGTTGCCAGCGCCAACGTGCTGAACTTCTTCACCACCTTCACCGACGGCCGCGACGCCTGGGGCCGCAGCGGCCGCGGCTGCACCATCGGCAGCACCACCTCGGCCAGCGAATGCCGCGGCGCCAACAACACGGCCGAGTTCACCCGCCAGCGCAACCAGATCGTCGCCTCGCTGAAGGCCCTGAACGCCGACGTGGTCGGCCTGATGGAAATCCAGAACGACCGTGACGTCTCGGTCGGCTACCTGGTCGAGCAACTGAACGCGGCCATCGGCCAGCCGACCTATGCGGTGGTCCCCGCCCCGGCCACCACCGGTACCGACGCCATCCGTGTCGCCATGATCTACAAGCCTGCCGTCGTGAGCCTGCAGGGCGGCGCGCTGTCGGACGGCGACCGCGTCAACAACCGCCCGCCGATGGCCCAGACCTTCAAGGCTGCCAACGGCGCGAAATTCTCGGTGGTGGTCAACCACCTGAAGTCGAAGGGCGGCTGCGGCGGCGGCTTGGCCGGAGACGGCGACCTCGGCAACGGCCAGGGCTGCTTCGACGCCACCCGCCTGGCCCAGGCCCAGCGCCTGACCAGCTACTTCCTGCCGCAGGTGGTGCAGGCGTCTAGCGACCCGGACGTGCTGGTGATCGGCGACCTCAACGCCTACGCCTTCGAAAGCCCGATCAACCACCTGACCGCGAACGGCATGGTGAACCTGATCGAACGCTTCGTGCGTCCGAACGGCATGCCGTATTCCTACGTCTTCAACGGCACCGCCGGCTACCTCGACCACGCGCTGGCGAGCAGCTCGCTGAACGCCCAGGTGGCGGGCGCCGCCGAATGGCACAACAACGCCGACGAACCGGAAACCCTCGACTACAACCTGAACGACACAGTCCAGGATCCGTACCGCGAGGGCGCCTACCGCGCATCGGACCACGACCCGGTGGTGGTGAGCCTGAACCTGACCGCACCGACGCTGGACGTGACGACTTCGGTGAAGATCGCGCGCAGCGGCGTGAGCCTGGTGCGCGCCACCGGCAAGTTCAGCGGCACCGTGACCATCACCAACACGAGTGGCGCGGCCTTGGCCGGCCCGCTGCACCTGCGCCTGGAGGGCTTGACCGCCGGCGTCAGCCTCGACAACAAGTCGGGCGAGCAGGGCGGCGCACCCTACCTGACCCTGCCGGCCGGCGGCCTGGCGCCGGGCGCCTCGGTGACGGTCACCACCACCTTCACCAACCCGTCGAAAGCCGCGGTGAACTACACCGCCAAGCTGATCTCGGGCGCCTACTAATTTTTCTTAGAAACAGGATAGACACCCATGTTCACTACCAAAGCACTCTTCACCCGCGCGCTGCTGGCCCTGACCTTGCTGCTGGGCGCGCTTCCCGCCTTCGCCGGCCCGACCTACAAGGTCGCGATCGACACCGCGTCGTTCTCGACAGCGCGCTACCTCGACCTGCAGTTCATCGGCCTGAGCAATGCCGGCCCGGCCACCGCCTACGTCAGCAACCTGAATGGCGCCTTCACCGGTTTCACGCCGGATGGCAATGTGAGCGGCGACCTCTCCAGCGGCTTCACCCTCGGCAATGCCGGTGGTTTCAACGCCGTCACGCTTGATATTGCGCCGGGTGGCCTGTTCCAGTTCGACGTCCGCTTTGACGGATCCGACGTCGGCGACGGCACTACCTTCAGCATCGGGCTGCTGGACGCGGCCTGGGAAGACTTGCTGGGCGCGCTGGTGCGGATCGAGCTGATGCCGGGTACGCCGGACGTGGTCGACGCTCCGGCCGGCGTGGCCATCGCCGCGGTGCCGGAACCGTCGGACTGGATGTTGCTGGCGAGCGGACTGTTCCTGCTGGGCGTAACGCGTCGCATGCAACGCCGCTAAAGTCGTGACGTGGGCGGCATGGCCGCCCACACTGACTTATATTCAAAAAGTATGAATTCCTAAGTGAAATTGTATTATTCAGCACCGTGGGCTTGCGGCATAGTCGATTCATCGCCCATACAGACTGCGCCGCATTCATGTCCGTCCACGTCCTGGTGCTCGACCCCGATCCCGCCATGCAGCGCTTGCTGCTGCAGAACCTCGGCGCCGCCGGCTACGAAGTCGCCTCCTGCGCCAGCGCGGAAGCAGCGCTGCTGTCGTTCGAGGAACGCCTGCCCGACCTGCTGCTGCTCGAATGGGACCTGGCGGGGCAGAGCGGCGAGACGCTACTGCGGCGCCTGCGCGCCCAGCAGCGCACGCGCGACTTGCCGGCCATCATGGTCAGCAGACGTCAACTCGAGGCCGACAAGGTGCTGGCGCTCGAATCCGGCGCCGACGATTTCCTCAGCAAACCCTTCGGCCCGCGCGAACTGCTGGCGCGCATGCATGCGCTGCTGCGCCGGCGCGCGCCGCAACCCTGCCTCGATGCGGTGCAACTTTCCGGCCTGCGACTCGAGCCCGGCACCCAGCGCGCCAGCATCGGCGCGCGCCAGGTGGCGCTGGGGCCGCTGGAATTCCGCCTGCTCGCCTTTTTGATGCGCCATCCTGAACGGGTGTTCACCCGCTGCCAGTTGCTCGATGGGGTGTGGGGCAGCCACGCGGTGCTGGACGAGCGCACCGTCGACACCCACGTCGGCCGGCTGCGCGCGGCGCTCGGCGCCAGCCACCAGGAACACATCGAGACGGTGCGCGGCACCGGCTACCGCTTCCGCGGCCTGCGCTGGCCGTCCGCGGCCTGATCATGGTCATCCTCAGCAAGCTGGAGCAGGAATACCTGCTGCGCACCATCGAATCCGGGATCGACTTGCTTGATCTGCGCGCCCTGTTCCTGTGGGCGCAGGGGCCGCTGCAGGCGCTGCTGCCGCACGAAGCGATGCTGTGCCTGCAGCTCGACGGAGCCGGCGCGGTGCTGCGCAGCGAATGCCTGCATCGCGCCGTCCTCGATGGCGGCGCGCTGGCCCAGTTGAACGCGCTCGGTGCGCGCCTGGCGGCGGCCTGGCGCGCCGGCCCTTGTGTGCCGGCGCTGCTCGATCCGGATGCGCCCGGCGGCCAGCTGGCCGGCTGCCTGGAGATACTGCGCGAGAGCGGCTTCGACAATGTGCTGGTGCATGGCAGCGCCCCGCTCGAGAGCGGCGCGACGCTGTTCGCGTTGTTCGGCATGCCGTTCCGGCCGGGACCGCGCCACGGACATTTCCTGCAACTGCTGCTGCCTTACCTGCACCTGGGACTATTGCGCGCGCCGGCGCGCTCGCGCGCCGTGGCTGGCGCAGACCAGCCGCTGCGGCCCCTGAGCGCGCGCGAACTGGCCGTACTGGCCTGCGTGCGGGCAGGGCGCAGCAACGAGCAAGCCGCGCGCACCCTGGGAATCAGCGCGCTGACGGTGAAGAATCACCTGCAGCGCATCTACCGCGCACTTGGCGTGGCGAACCGGGCCCATGCAGTGGCCCGCTGCCTCGAGCTGCGGCTGCTGTAGCAGGCGCGGCGGCGTGGGGTGATCAGGAGCGGGTGTCGCGGCGCATCGCGTCGATGCGGAAGGCTTCGGCATTGCCGTCGATGATGCGCAGGCCGGCGCAGCCTTCGGCGGCGCAATCGGGGGCCGGCATGGCGGCGCTGGTGGACGGCGTAGCCGGTACGCTCGTGACGCTTGCGGCCAGCTGGGTCGGCATGGCGGTGTCTTGCTGGCCTGCGCCGCAAGCGGTCAGGAGGGTGGTCAGGGCGATGGTACTGAGGATGTGGATAGCGTTCATGGTGCTTTAGGGCAAGCTCGTCGGTAACGAATATATTGTAGTGAGTAAATTTTTCCAGTGCTCAATTATTTTCGATAGTTACCCGAAGATATTGAACAATTGCGCTAATGATGCGTGAAGTTCGGCGCGGATGAGCGAAGTTAGTTGCTCCGAAACAACGACGATAATGATCTGTTATTCAAAGTGGTGTTCAGTTGCAACAAAAAATGTTGCAAGGCAACGACGCGGTTTAGGGAAATGTAATTGCTGCAACAAGTAAGATGACGATCCGTGATTCGCTTGACCATGCCCAGCCGAGCAGGGAAGATGGCCCCATGCGAACACTCCTCCTTGTCCTCCTGCTCAGTTGCGCCGCCTGCAGCACCCAGGCTGGCGCTCCGGCTCCCGTGCAACGCGCCGATAGCGCCACGCCGTCAGGCGATACCCTGGCCCGCATCCGCGCCATGACGGCGGACGCCACTTGCACCGAGCACGGCCAGTGCCGCAGCGTGCCGGTCGGCGCCACCCCTTGCGGCGGTCCGCAGGAATACCTGCCGTATTCGATGACGCGCACCAATGAGAAGGCGTTGTTGGAACTGGCCGCACGCTACAAGGCCGAGCGCCAGGCGCAGACCAGCGCCGGCGGCATGATGGGCGCCTGCCGCTACCTGCCCGATCCGGGCGCGGTCTGCAGCGCCGGCGCCTGCCAGCTCGGCGCTTCGTCCCCCGCGCCACGCTGAGGCGTATCAAGGCATGAGGCCCGGCGCCCTGCGCCGTCGTCGCCGCACGCCTCCGTGATGGCACAATGTAAAGATATCTTGTCGGCGTTCAGCCGAGCGTGTTAGCCTCTTCCGGACGCTGCCGAACGGCAGCGCGGATGAGTTACGAGGAGCAGGTCGGATGCAAACCCTTTTGCAACATCGGCACGATCGCCGCCACGCGGGATTCACCCTGCTCGAGCTGTTGGTGGTGATCGTCATCATCGGCTTGCTGGCCGCCTATGTCGGTCCCAAGTATTTCTCGCAGCTGGGCAAGTCGGAAGTCACGGTGGCGAAGGCCCAGATCGAAGCCTTCGACAAGTCGCTCGACACCTACCGCCTCGACGTCGGCCGCTATCCGAGCGCGGAAGAGGGCCTGGGCGCCCTCATGACCGCGCCGCCCAGCGCCGGCGCCAAGTGGAACGGCCCTTATCTGAAAAAGGGCGTGCCGCTTGATCCCTGGGGCAACGCCTATCAGTTCCGTGCACCCGGTAGCAAGGGCGAGTACGAAATCATCTCGCTCGGCAAGGACGGCCAGCCGGGCGGCGCCGGCGACAACGCCGACATCTCCTCGCAATAATCGCGCGTCATACTGCTGATCTTTCTTCCAGATTTCCCGGGCCCGTCTTCATGCAGTTCGCCGTTCGCACCCTCGCGCCCGATATGTCGATCTCCAGCATCGTCATCGATGCCGCCGACGCCCTCGAGGCCCGGCGCCAGGTCGAGGCGCGCGGCCTGTTCGTCAGCAGCATCGAACCGGCGCGCGCCAACCCCTTCGCCGGCCTGGGCAAGCGCGGCGGCCAGCGGCTGTCGATCGTCCTGTTCAGCCAGGAGCTGCTGGCCCTGCTGCAGGCCGGCCTGGGCATCGTCGAAGGCCTGGAGGCCCTGCTGGAGAAGGAAGCGAATCCGGGCGCGCGCGGCGTACTCGAACGCCTGCTCGGCGGCCTGCGCGAAGGCAAGCGTTTCTCCGCCGTGCTGGCGGCCCAGCCCGACCTGTTCCCGCCGCTCTACGTCGGCATCGTGCGCGCCGCCGAAGGCACCAGCGACTTGCCGCGCGCGCTGAGCCGCTACATCGATTACCAGCAGCGCATCGACACCGTGCGGTCGAAGATCGTCAGCGCCTCGATCTATCCGGTGATCCTCCTGATGGTCGGCGGCGGCGTCAGTGCTTTCCTGATCGGCTACGTGGTGCCGAAGTTCGCCGAGGTCTACCACGGCGCGGGGCGCTCGCTGCCCTGGATGTCGCAGCTGCTGCTGGACTGGGGCCAGTTCGCCTCCAGCCACGGCAGCGCGATCCTGGTCGCCGCGGTGCTGGCGCTGGCGGGCCTGGTGCTTGGTACGCGCCACGTGTTGAAAACCGGCGGCGTGGCGCGCCTGCTGGCGCGCCTGCCCGGCATCGGCGAACGCGCCCGCATCTACGAGCTCTCGCGCCTGTACCTGACCCTCGGCATGCTGACCGAGGGCGGCATCACCATCGTGGGCGCCATCGACACCGTGCAGCCGATGGTTTCAAACGGCTTGCGCAAAGGCTTGCTGACTGCGCGCAGTGCGGTCGAATCGGGCCAGCCGCTGTCGAACGCCTTCGAGGCCAACGGTCTCACCACGCCGATCTCGCTGCGCATGCTGCGCGTCGGCGAGCGCACCGGCGACATGGGGCCGATGCTGACCCAGTCGGCCGCCTTCTACGACGGCGAGATCTCGCGCTGGATCGACCGCTTCACGCGCACTTTCGAGCCGCTGCTGATGGCGGCGATCGGCCTGGTGGTGGGGGCGATCGTGGTGCTGCTGTACATGCCGATCTTCGACCTGGTAGGGGATATGTCGTGAGTGCGCAGCCGGCCGACAATCTGCTCGACCCCGGCCTCTTGGGGCGCGCGCGCGCGCTGGCCCAGGCCTCGCGCCGCGGCCTGGTGGCCGAACTCGAAGGACTCACGGGCGAGGAACCGCGCCACATCGTGCGCGAGCTGGCCGCCACCTTTGGCCTGCCGGTAATGGAGACCGCCGCCATGCTGGGGCAGGCGCCGGCCTTCGACCTGCTGCCGCTGGCGCAGGCGATGTCGCGCCACTGCGTGCTGCTGAGGGATGGCGCGGGCCGCCTGTGCGGCGTGCTCGCCGACCCGTTCGATCTCGACCTGCAGACCTGGCTCGGCGCCCAGGCGCGCGCCACCGCGCGCCAGCCGCTGGCCCTGTGCCTGGCGCTGCAGGCCGACATCCAGGCCTACCTGTCGAAGCAGGAAGAGTCGGCGCGCGCGGTCGACAGCCTGGTCGGCGGCGTCGGCGACGCGCGGCGCGACGGCAAGTCGGCCCAGGTGCTGTCCTTCGCCTCGGTGTCGGAAGCGGGCAGTCCGGCGGTCAAGCTGGTCAACTCGACCCTGTACGACGCCTTGAAGGCCGGCGCTTCGGACATCCACCTCGAGAGCACGGCCGGCGGCCTGGCCGTGAAATACCGGGTCGACGGGGTGCTCGACCATGCGGCCACGGTGGGCGGCGTCGAGCTGGCCGAACACATCATCTCGCGCCTGAAGGTGCTGGCGGAACTCGACATCGCTGAACGCCGCATCCCGCAGGACGGCAGCTTCCGGGTCGAATCGGGCGGGCGCGACATCGACCTGCGGGTGTCGATCATGCCCAGCATCCACGGCGAGGACGCCGTCATCCGGATCCTCGACAAGCGCGCCATGATCGAATCCTACGGCGCGCTGACGCTGGAAGCGCTGGGCTTCGACGCGCCTTCGCTGGCAACCCTGCGCACGCTGGCCCAGGAGGCCTACGGCATGCTGCTGGTAACGGGGCCGACCGGCTCCGGCAAGACCACGACCCTGTATGCGGCGCTGACCGAGATCCACAACGGGCGCGAGAAGATCATCACCATCGAAGATCCGGTCGAGTACCAGCTGCCCGGCATCCTGCAGATCCCGGTCAACGAGAAGAAAGGGCTGACCTTCGCGAAAGGCCTGCGCTCGATCCTGCGCCATGACCCGGACAAAATCATGGTCGGCGAGATCCGCGACCGCGAGACCGCCGAGATCGCGGTGCAGTCGGCGCTGACCGGCCACCTGGTGCTGACGACTGTCCACGCGAACAACGTGTTCGACGTGTTCGGGCGCTTCACCCACATGGGCATCGACCCCTACGCGTTTGTCTCGGCCCTGAACGGCATCTGGGCCCAGCGACTGATCCGCATGAACTGCCCGCACTGCGCGGCGCGCTACCAGCCCGATGCGCAAGAACTGGCGTCGGTGCACCTGGAATCCGAGGAGGTGGGCGACTACATCTTCATGCACGGCAAGGGCTGCGGCGACTGCCGCGGCACCGGCTATCGCGGACGGCGCTCGATCGCCGAGATCCTCACCTTGAACGACGAGATCCGCGAGCTGATCGTCGACAAGCAGCCGATCCGCCGCATCAAGGCCGCGGCCCAGGCCAACGGCACCCGCAGCCTGCGCCTGGCCGCGCTCGACCTGGTGCGGCGCGGGGCCACCACCATCGACGAGATCAAGCGGGTGACCCTGCATGCGTAGACGCTTCGGACAATCGCTGCGCCTCGGTATCGCGCCGGACGGCCTGGCCCTGCTGCGGGTTGGCGGCTGGCCGTCATCGAACGCCATCGTGCTGGCGGTGCAGCCGGTGGAGCAGGGCGCGCCCGACGCCCTCGAACACGGCCTGCGCGCGCTGCTGGCTGGCGCCGCCAATGATAATGGCCTGCGCCGCTGGCCCGTGAGCGTCGTGCTGGCCGACGAACTGGTGCGCCTGTGGCAGGTCGCGCCGCCGCAGGGCGCCAGCCGTCCCGGCGACCTGCAGGCCGCTGCAGCCTTGCGTTACCAGGCGCTGTTCGGCGCCATGCCGGCGCAGTGGCGCATCAGCGCCGACTGGAGCGCGCGCTCGCCCTTCCTGGCGGCGGCCGCGCCGGACGCGCTGCTCGCGCTGCTCGAGACCCTGGCGCGCGAGCATGGCTTCTACCTGATCGAGGTCGCGCCGCAATTCGTCGCGGCCATGAACGCCACGCGCCGCCGGCGCCGGACAGGGGCCTGGTTCGGCCTGGTGCACGGCGGCGTGCTGTCGCTCGCGGCCTACGACGGCCCGCACCTGGCCGCGGTGCGCACCGCCGTGATCCCCGAGGGCGCCGACCGCGAATGGCTGGAAGCCCACGTAGCGCGCGAAGCGCTGCGGGTCGGCCTGCAACGGCCCGAGCGCCTGCAGCTCTCCGGCCCGGCGCCGCGCAACTGGGCCAGTTCGATCGGCCGCCTGAAGTTCGCCTGCACCCTGCTGGAAGACGAAGACCCGGCCCCGGGATGGCCGCTGCACGCGCTGCTGGCGCGCACCGGAAGCGGAGCGTGACGATGAAACGGGTCCAGATCGACTTCGCCCCGCGCTCGCTGCGCCGCACCCTGCTGCGCACCCCGCCGCGCAGCGCCGGTTATCTAGCCGCCGTCGCCGCACTGTGCTTTACGACCGTGATGACCTTCTCACGTTATCAGGAAGACCAGGCCGAGCTGGCAGCGTTGCAGGGCGCACTGGCGGCGCGGAACCATGCGGCGCGTCCGCTGCCGGTAGCGGCCACGCCGAAGGCGGCGGTGCCGGAAGCCCAGGCGCGCGCCGTCAACGACGCCGTGATGCGGCTGAACCTGCCCTGGCGCGATGTGTTCGAGGCGGTGCGCGCCGCCACGCCGAACAGCGTGGCCCTGCTGGCGCTGGAGCCGGACGCGAAGCGCCGCACCCTGCGCATCACGGCCGAGGCGCGCAGCAGCGACGACATGCTGGCCTACGTCGCGCGCATGCAGGAGCAAAGCTGGTTCGGCACGGTTTCGCTGACCCGCCACGAAATCGCCGAGCAGGATCCGAACCGGCCGCTGCGCTTCCAGCTGACCGCCCAGTGGGGTGGCCAATGAGCCAGGCTTCCCTGGGTGCGCTGTGGCTGCGGGTGCGGGTCGGCGTGGCGCGCATGAACCCGGTGCTGGTGGCCGCCACGGTGCTGCTGGTGGCCTGCGTCGCATCCTTGGCCTGGCTAAGCGTGGCGCGCATGCGGGTCGCCGACGAGTATGACGCCGCGCGCCTTGCCGCCGCGCACCCGGCCCCGCCGCCGGCGCCGCCCGCGGCGCCGAGCGCGGACCAGAACCTGGCGCATTTCTACGGCGCGCTGGGCCAGCGCCACGCCGTCGAGCGTCAACTGAAAGAGGTGTTCGCGCTGGCCGGACGCCATGGCCTGGAGCTGCGCCAGGGCGAATACCGCAGCAGCCAGGATCGCGCCGGCGGATTCACGACCTACCAGCTGAACCTCCCGGTGAAGGGGCGCTATGGTGCGATCTGGGCCTTCGCCTTCGACGCCCTGCGCGCGCTGCCGCATGCCTCGCTCGACGACGTCAGTTTCCGGCGCGACGACATCAAGGAAGACAATGTGGAAGCGCGCTTGCGTCTTACCCTGTATCTGTCGGGAGCCGCGCGATGAAGCCGCGCCACGTCGCGCTGGGTGCGGCCCTGGCGCTGGCCGCCGGCCTGGTCGTCTTCGGCGACAACACGCCCGAGGATGCGGTGGCCGAGCCGGTCGAACGCGCGCCGGCGGCGCCGCGCGCACGCCTTGCGGCGAAGGAGGGCGCCGCGCCGGCAATCCTGCGCCTGCTGCCGCGCGATAGCCTGATCGGCGGCGACGACCGCTTCGGCCAGGACGGTGAATCCAGCCCGGTGTTCGCGCGCCAGGACTGGACCCCGCCGCCACCGCCGGCGCCGCCCGCCGAGGCCACGCAGCCGCCGCCGCCGAGCGCGCCGCCGCTGCCCTTCACCTACATCGGCAAATCGCTGCAGGAGGGCCGGTGGGAAATCTACCTGGCGCGCGGCGAGCGCACCTACCTCGTGCAGGAAGCCGCCGTGATCGACGGCGCCTACCGGGTCGACGCCATCCGGCCGCCGATGCTGACCTTGACCTACCTGCCGCTGAACCAGGTTCAGCAGCTCAATATCGGAGTGTTCGACTGATGCTTCAACGACGACACGGCGCCATCGTCCTGGCCTGCCTGCTGGCCGGCTGCGCGGGCCAGCGCGCCTACCAGGAAGGCAATGCGCTGCTGGCCCAGGACCAGGTCGCGGCCGGCCTGGCGAAGTACCAGGAGGCGGTCGCCGCCGATCCGGGCAACGCGCAGTACCGCAGCGCCTTGCTGGTCGCGCGCGACAAGGCGGCCACGCGCCTGGTGCTGCAGGCCGAGAATGCGATGGCGGCCGGCCACGGCGCCGAGGCCTCGGCCGCCTGGAGCCGCGTGCTGGCCTTCGACCCGGCCAACGAGCGCGCCCGCGCCGGCCTGCGCCTGGTCGAGGCCGACCGCCGTCACGCCGCCATGCTGGATGATGCGCGCCAGTTCTTTGAGCGCAAGGAACACGACGCGGCGCGCCAGAAGCTGGGCGCGATCCTGACCGAGCGTCCGAACCACGAAGCGGCGCGCCTGTTGCTGCTGCAGGTCGACGAGGCCGCGGCGAAGACGCCTACCGGCGAGGCGGCGCTGGCAACGTCGTTCCGCAAGCCGATCAGCCTCGAGTTCCGCGACGCGCCCTTGAAGCAGATCTTCGAAATCATCTCGCGTCACTCAGGCCTGAACTTCATCTTCGACAAGGACGTCAAGGCCGACGCGCGCAGCTCGATTTTTCTCAAGAACAGCACCGTGGAGGCGGCGATCTACTACCTCCTGATGAGCAACCAGCTCGAGCGCCAGGTCATGGACGGCAACACCATCCTGGTCTACCCGAACGTGCCGGCCAAGCTGCGCGAATACCAGGAGATGACGGTCAAGACCTTCTTCCTGGCGAACGCCGACGCCAAGAACATCGCCAACACCTTCAAGACCATCCTGAAGTCGCGCGACGTGGTGGTCGACGAGAAGCTCAACCTGGTGATCCTGCGCGACAGCCCGGAAGCGATCAAGGTGGCGACCCAGCTGGTGGCGCTGCAGGACGTCCCGGAATCGGAAGTCATGCTCGAGGTCGAGGTACTGGAAGTCAAGCGCAGCAGCGTCATGGACCTGGGCATCTCCTGGCCGGCCGCCCTGTCGTTTTCACCGCTGGCGGGCCCGAACGGAGCGCCGGTCACCATCAACGAGCTGCGCGGGCTGAACCGCGACAACATCCTGGTCGGCGGCGTGACTGGCAGCATCAACGCCAACAAGGCCGACGGCGACACGAACACCTTGGCCAATCCGCGCATCCGCGTGCGCAACAAGGAAAAGGCCAAGGTCGTGATCGGCGAGAAGATCCCGACCTTCTCCACCACAGTCTCCTCGGGCATAGGCGGCTTCGCTACCCAGACGCCGACCTACGTCGACGTCGGGCTGACCCTGAACGTCGAGCCGACCATCTATCTGAACAACGAAGTCGGCATCCGCATCGCGCTCGAGGTAAGCACCCTGGGTGAGCTGGTCACCAGCGGCGCGGGCGACTCGGGCAGCTCGGCTTACCGTATCGGTACCCGCTCGGCCACCACGATGCTGCAGCTGAAGGATGGCGAGAACCAGGTGCTGGCGGGCCTGATCAGCAACGAAGACCGCTCCAGCGGCAGCAAGGTGCCGGGCTTCGGCGATATCCCTGTGGTAGGGCGCCTGTTCGGCAGCACCCGAGATCAAACGGACCGGACCGAGATCGTGCTGTCGATCACGCCGCACCTGGTGCGCACCGTGCAGCGGCCCGCCGCCAGCGCTTCCGAATTCGGCGCCGGTACCGAAGCGAATTTCCGCCGCCGCCCGGACACCACGGCGCGCGCACCGGTGCAGCTGCCGATCACCGGCGCCGGCACGCCGCGCCCTGTCCTGAATGCGGCGCCGGCCACGCCGCCTGCCACCGAGCGCCCGTTCTCGGTGCCACCGTCGCAGCTGCCGCAGCTGCCGGCGGCGCCGCAAGCGACCGAGCCGCCCGCCGTCCAGGTGGAGCCGGTGCCCGCGCCGCCGCCCGCGACCACGGTGCAATAAGCATGGCCAAGCGCGGCTTCACGCTCATCGAGCTGCTGGTGACGCTGGCGATCCTGGCGCTGCTGGGGACAATGGTGGTGCCGGTGGCCCAGATCACGACGCAGCGGCGCGACGAGGCCGAGCTGCGCCGCGCGCTGCGCGAGATCCGCGCCGGCATCGACGCCTACAAGAAGGCCAGCGACGAACGCCGCATCGCCAGGATTGCCGACGCCACCGGCTATCCGGCGCGCCTGGAGCTGCTGGTCGAGGGTGTGCGCGACATGCGCAGCGCCAAGGAAACGAAGATTTATTTCATGCGGCGGCTGCCGCGCGACCCCTTCCATACCGACCCGGAAACCCCGGACGCCGAGACCTGGGGCAAGCGCAGCTACGCCAGCGAGCCGGACGAACCGAAAGAGGGCGACGACGTGTACGACGTGTATTCGCGCTCCGAGAAGCCGGGGCTGAACGGCATTCCCTACAAACGATGGTAACGAGCGCCTGGCGCCTGCGCGCCTTTACCCTGATCGAGCTGCTGGTGGTGCTGGGCATCGTGGCCCTGCTGCTCACGCTCGCGGTGCCGCGCTTCTTCCCCAGCATCGACAGCAGCCGCGAGACCATCCTGCAGGAGAACCTGAGGAATACGCGCGCCATCATCGACCAGTTCCACTCCGACACCGGCCGCTATCCGGATTCGCTCGAGCAGCTGGTGGAAAAGAAGTACCTGCGCGAGCTGCCGATGGACCCGATCCTGGAAGCGCGCGACGGCTGGATCGTCGAGCCGCCGCCGGAAGGCGAGCAGGGCATGGTCGCGAACCTGCGCAGCGGCGCACCCGGCAACGACCGCAAGGGCCAGCCCTATGCCGAATGGTAAGCGCCGCCAGGGTGGTTTCACCTACCTCGGCCTGATCGTCTTCGTCTTCATCATCGGCCTGGTGGGCGCCGCCACCCTGAAGGTCGAGGCCCTGCTGCGCCGCGCCCAGCTGGAACGCGAGCTGCTCGACACCGGCATGCAATTCGGCCTCGCCCTCGACAGCTACGCCGCCGCCACCCCGCGCGGCCAGCCGCGCGCACCGATGCGCCTGGAAAACCTGCTGCGCGACCAGCGCTTCCCGAACCCGCGCCGCCACCTGCGCAAGCTGTTCATCGATCCGGTGACCGGCAAGGCGGAGTGGGGGCTGGTGCGGGCCGGCGAGGCCGGCCCCATCCTCGGCGTGCACAGCCTGTCGCAGGCCACGCCGCTGAAGCAGGCGAATTTCGAGCCGTATTTCGCGGGGTTCGAGAACCGGGAGCATCTGGCGCAGTGGCGGTTCATGGCGCGCGAGACCGGGGCGCAGGTCCAGCCCGTCGTGGCGGGCCAGCCCTTGGCGCCGCCAGCGACGCCGCCACCGCCGCAGCCGACGACGCTGGATCCGGAGCCGCCGCAGGACGAACCACCGCCGGAACCCCAGCAGCCGCCCGGCCAGGACCAGGATTCCGGCAGTTAGCCGCAAAACCGTCGCACCGGCGGAGGCCGGTGCCCAAGTTTGCCAGCCCTGCTGGACATTAATTTCTTAAAACGACATGATCGATCAAGGCAAGGCAAAAGAACTCGCAAAAGAAGCATTCGACCAGTGGCAAGCCGGCCAGTATGAGCAAGCGCGGCTGTTGTATGAGCAAGCCATTCCCCTGGCTGATCCGCAGCACTACGGGCTGCCTGGCTACTACGGCGAGTATGCTTGCGTACTGAACCATCTTGGACAGGATGACGGGGCATGCGCCGCTATGGAAAAGTCCCTGGAGGCTGAACTGGCGCAGGGCAATGCCGAAGGCTCGCCAGCGGTGCTTGTTGCGCGTTACTTCCTTGCAGACCAGCTGCGTCGCCTTGGTCGCCATGAGCGTGCGCTCGACACCTTGTCGCCCTCGATCGAGCATGCGCGAGGCAATTGGCTGACGCGCGTCGGAGAAGCGCACATACTGCACGCAATGGGTCGAACGGCTGAGGCCCGGGCTGCTGCCGGATTGGCGATTGCCAATTCTCCGACGCCGGAGAAGGCCGCGCAGCTCAAGGAAAACCTGCGCGATGTTCTTGGCGATCCCGATATGCAGGTTTGAGCATGGGCGGACCTGACACCAGGCCGCCTTACTCGCTGCTCGCCGTATCGAGTGGCAGGCACACCCACGGTTCATACAAGGTCAGCGATTCGACGACCACGCCGGCCTGGAAACAGACCTGGTCCCGCGTAATCATCTCCTCCGGCACCTCTACCGTGTAGGTGCCCGCGTCCGATTCATCGCCGAGCCGGGTGCGGTAGCTGGACGAATCGGTGCTGTTGCCGGGCCGGTAGCGTACCAGCGGCATGGCGTCGTCCGGCAAGGGCAGGTCGAAACGCAGGGCGATCAGGTATTCCCCGTCCTCCTCGACCAGGCTGCCGCGCGGGCGCGGCAAGCGCGCGATCCGGCGCGCATGGGTCGCCTCCAGGGATTTCAGGTGGCGCGCGTAATCGTCCAGCACCAGGTCGAGGTCGAAGCGGGCGAGCTGGAACGCGGTCTGCCACAAGGCATAGCCGTCGAGATCGCGCGGAAAATCTCGCGCGCCAGGGTCCGCAACAGCGTGTGCGGGGCGGTGGCGCCGTAACGCTTCACCAGGCGGTCGACAAGGATCGCACCCAGCGGGTATTTGAGATTGTCGTCGACCGTGCTGGCGAAGCCGACCTGGTCGGTCAGCTGGCGCGGCTTGACCAGGCGCCGTGCCGAGACGATGGCCGCCGCCAGTTCCTGCTTGTCGGTGACGCCGGCCCCGGTGCCGATCTTGTTTTCCACCCACTCGGCCAGCCCTTCGTTCAGCACCATCATGCCGTCGAGATGGGACGCGCTGGCGCCGCCGGCCAGGCGCAGGGCCAGGACGTGCGCCGTTTCGTGCGCCAGCGTCGCGCTTGCGCCCTTGTCGTTCACGCGCATGCGGATGCGGTCGAGATAGGCAGTGCCGGCATGGTTGCGGGTGGTGCCGGACAGGTCGACGTCGATCGGCGCGCCGCCTTCGATGCCGAGCAGGGCGGCGACGGCCTCGAAGCTACGGTCGGCTTCATCGATCAGCGGGCGCACCCGCGTGCTGCTCAGGGCCGGATAGCTGAAGCTGTAATGGCGGGTGCTGGCCTGTCCGCTGGCGACCGGCATGAACTCGAGGGCCCCGGCGGCGCGCCTGGCGCCGGCGTCGCCGTCCTCCTTGCTGCGCGCGGCCAGCAACGCGATCCCCGCGAGGACGGCGGCGACCAGCAGTCCGATCCCGAAGCGCGTGAGCCAGCGCCGCAGCCTGCCGATGCGCCGCACCCGCGCGCCGACCTTGCCGGCGCTGCAGAACAGGATGAAGGCGAGTGCGCCGAACAGCAGCGCCGCGCCGAGCTGGGTCCAGATGGTCGACATCGGCAGTTGCCAGGCGGTGCCGGTGAAGCGCAGGGCCAGCAGGTCGGTCGTGTCCAGCGCCGCCGCCAGCGACGGCGCCTGGTCCTGCAGCAGCTTGATCCCGATCGCGCACAGCGCCAGGACCAGCCAGGCCACATGGCGCAGGAAGCCCAGCAGCATGCCGGCGGTCAGCCCGACCGCCGTGGCCAGGATGCACAGACCGAACATCGTCAGCAGCAGGGACGGCCACAATGCCTGATCGAGCGAGCCGTGCGTGGCCCGGTGCAGGGCGGCGTTCCACAGCAGCGCGCTGGCGGGGTAAATGAGCATCACCAGCATCGCCGCCTTGAGCTTGGCCGCGAATACGGCGCGCCGCGTCAACGGCAGTCCATCGAGGAAGTTCAAGGTGCCGTCGTCGATTTCGCGCACCAGCAGGTTGGCGCCGAGGGCGAATCCGAACAGGACCTGCATCACCCCCAGCCCCTCGGACAGGGTGTGCATGCGCGCAGGGAAGGCGGCCGCGTCGAGCGGGAGCAGGAAGATGCCGGCGATCTCCATCAGCAGGAGCGCAAGCACGACGAACATGAAAGGGCGCAGGCTGCGCAGTTCCTTGCGTAGCAACGTGGGGTTCATCGCACCTCCCAGCGCCGCGCCGCCAGCCTGACGCTGCAGCCGAGCAGCGCTTCGCGCCGCTCCACCGCGGTGAACAGGCGCGTGCCGCGCGCGAACGACGTCGGCAGCACGCCGGCGCGCGTACTGTCGATCCGGGCCAGGGCCTCGGGCGGGATCTCCGCATCCCAGGGCCCGAGGGCGACGTACAGGACCGCAAACGGCGGCACCTCGCCCGTTGCCGGCCCCAACCGGTAACGCACTTCGAAGTTTTTCCCGGACATGCGCTGGGCGTCGAAGCCCGCCTGCGGTAGCGCGATCCGCTCGAGGATGGGCGCCAGGCGGATTTGCTCGGCGGCGAACAGCGCGTGGAACCGGCGCGTCAAGCTGGCCTGGTCCGGTGCGCCGCTGTGCGCCAGCAGGCGGGCGAAATCGGGGGCGAACAGCGCGTCGCGCGCGTCGCCCGAGGGGCGTCCGCCCAGCACCGACCGGGCCAGCGCCTGGAAGCGCGGCTGCCCCATGTCCTGCGCCAGCGCGGCCACCATGCGCCATGCCAGCGCGTCGGCCAGGCAGGGGCCGAGCTGTTCGCGCACGCTCAGCCACTCGTGCAGGAGGCGCCGGGCGCTGGCGGGCCGGTCCTGCAGCAGGCGCGCCGCGAAGGCCGCGCGCAGCGCCAGCTTTTCCTGTTGCTGCGGCAGGTCGCGTGCGACCAGCCACTGCGCGGCGCCGTCCAGCAGCCAGCGCCGATCTTCTTCAGCCGCGCGGCCGCGCGAATGCCATCCCATCCACGACGCCAGGGCATAAGCGCGGAATCCCTCGTCGTCGAATGCGCTGCTGGTAAAGGCCGCGCGCACCACCACGCCGTCGGCATTCGGCAAGGCGGCGCGCTGGAAGGCGTCGCCATCGAGGGCGTCGTCGGGCAGGGCCGTCAGCGCGGGAGGATCGCGCAGGGCGAGGAAGGCCTGCATGCGCGCCAGGTCGGACGACAGCGCATTGGCCAGCGCCCTGGCCACGCCCGGGGATCCGGCAAAGCCCACCGCGACCGGCGGGCCGTCCGTGCTGCGCACCGCGTGCGCCAGTTCGAAGGGCGGCTTCGGCTTGCGCGCCTCGAGCACCGAGATCGCCATGAGCACCGTCATGAAGCCGATCGTGACGGCGGACAGTTCGCGCGGGCGCATGCGGCGCGACAGGGCAACCACCAGCGAACCCTCGGCCGAGAGCGCGAGCGCGAACGTGGCCGCGACCAGCGCCGCGGCGATGGCGCAGGTGATCGACACCGCTTGCAGGGGCAGGCCCCCCCTTTCGTAGACCATCGATTCCTGCACCAGGTATAACGGCGCCCATTTCGCGACCGGCAACTGGCCGGTGGTGTCCGCGGCGACCAGGCATAACAGCAGCAGGGGCCAGACGACGACGCGGTAACGGCCGGTCAAACCGACCATGAAGGCCAGCGCGTAGCAGAGGAACACGAAACTTGCGCTCCGGATGGCGACCAGCGCGACATAGTGCGGCGTCAGCAAGACCTGGCCACGGGCGACGAGCAGGGTTGCGCCAAGACACGCTGCCATGGCCAGCAACAGCACCGCCATCCCCAGCAGCCATTTGACTGCCAGCACCTGGCTGCGGCTGACCGGCAAGGTCTCCAGGAACAGTTGGGTCCGTCCCATGTATTCGCGCACGACCAGGCGGTTGGCGAATACCAGGCTAATCAGCGGCGCCATCAGCACCACGACTTTTTGGTAGGCCACCATGGGGCTGCCCATCGTCCCGGCGCCGTTCAGCGCCACGGCCTGGGCCAGCGCCAGCAGCAGCACGACGGCCAGCAGCACCCAGCGGTGTTCGCGCCACTCCTTGCAGAGCAGGGCGCGCATCAGGCGGGCACGCTGTCGGTGCGGGCGAAGGCCAGGAAAATATCTTCCAGCGACAGGAGTTGGACCGCGGCGCCCGGCGGCCATGCGCGCGCCTCCCACAATGCAGGTTCGGCCTGCCAGATATCGCCGCGCAACTGTGTAAAGCCATCGCCGGGTTCGCTCCCGGCATCGGCGACTATCCTGCGCACCTGGCTGCGCAGGGCGCCGACTTCGCCCTCGAAGCGGCAACGGCCGCTCTGGACAATGCCGACGCGCTGCGCCAGCTGCTCGACTTCACCCACCAGGTGCGAGGAAAACATGACCGTCGTGCCTTGCTCGCGCTGCAAGACCTGCAACTGGTCGTTGAATTCGCGTCTTGCCACCGGATCGAGACCGGCGGTCGGTTCGTCCAGCAGCAGCAATTCCGGCCGCGGCGCCAGCGCCAGCGCCAGGCCGAGCTTGGTGCGCGTCCCGCCCGACATTTCCGACGCGCGGCGGTCGCGCGGGACGTCGAGAATGCGCAGCAGGCGCTGGAATTCGGGCGCGTCCCAGGTCGGATAGAAGCTGCCGACAAAGGCGCCCAACTGGTCGGCCGTCATCCATGGGTAGAAGTTCGGCTCCTGGCAGACGTAGCCGATACGCTGCTTGAGGCTGGCGGGCATGCGCTTGACGGAGCGGCCCAGCACGGTGATCTGGCCCTTGTCCGGCCGCAGCAGGCCGATCAGCATTTTGAGGGTGGTGGTCTTGCCGGCGCCGTTACGGCCGAGGAAGCCGAACATTTCCCCCTGGCGCACGGAAAGACTGAGGCCGTCGAGCGCTTTGACCTTGCCGTAACGGTGGATGACGGAATCGAGCTCGACGGCGTTCATTGGTAGGCTGGGAATGATGTGGTGGCGGATCACCGGGGCGGAGATCCCTAACCCAGCAATATGTATGATGCGCCTGGAACGAGCAAGCGCATCGGGGTGTCCACCTTTGTTTTATTCTGCAGGCATATAAATAAAGGCGCTGATAGTCAAGAGAACTTCGGTGCTTACTTCGCCCGCCGCTTGAAGTCGCGCGGGCGGAAGCCCAGCACCATCAACACCGCAAAGTAGGCGACGGCGGCGGCGCCGATGATGGCCGCCAGCGCGCCGGCGCGCAGCAGCGGCGTGGCGCGCAGCGCGATCCAGTCGAACTGCAGCTGCCCGAACCACGACACCGCCCCCATCACGCACACCGCCACGATCAGCTTGAGGAAGAATTTCGTCCATCCCGGCTGCGGCACGTAGATCGCGCGGCGGCGCAGGCCGGCGTAGAGGAAAGTCGCGTTGACGCAGGCGCCGATGCCGATCGACAGGGCCAGGCCGGCGACGCCGAACAGCGGCACGAACACCAGGTTCAGCAACTGGGTCACCACCAGCACGCCCACCGCGATCTTGACCGGCGTGCGCACTTCCTGGCGCGCATAGAAGGCCGGCGCCAGGGTTTTTACCAGGATGAAGCCGAGCAGGCCGGCGCTGTAGGCCATCAGGGGCAGCGCGGACGCCGTTACGTCGGCGGCGTCGAACACGCCGTAGTGGAACAGGGTCGCGATCATCGGCACCGCAAGCGTGGCCATGCCGACCGAGGAGGGCAGGGCGAGCAGGAAGGTCAGGCGCAGGCCCCAGTCCAATAGCGAGGAATATTCCTGGGTGTCGCCTTCGGTGTTGGCCTTGGCCAGGCTCGGCAGCAGGATGGTGCCCAGCGCCACGCCCAGCAGGGCGGTCGGGAATTCCATCAGGCGGTCGGCGTACTGCAGCGCGGTGACCGCGCCGGCGGCCAGGCTGGCGGCGATGGTGGTGTTGATCAGGAGGCTGATCTGGGCCGCCGACACGGCGAACACGGCCGGCCCCATCTTGCCGAGCATACGGCGTACGCCGCTGTCGCGCAGGCCGACCAGGGGATTGAGCGAGATGCGCGGCATCATGCCGAGTTTTACCAGCGAGGGAATCTGGATCGCCACCTGCGCCAGGCCGCCGATGCAGACGCCGACCGCCATCGCGTAGATCGGCTGCTCGAAGTAATCGGCCAGCACCAGCGCCGAGACGATGAAGGAAACGTTGAGCAGCACCGGCGTGATCGCCGGAATCTTGAAGTTGCGCCAGGTGTTGAGCACACCGCTGGCCAGGGCCACGAAGGCCATGCAGGCGATGTAGGGGAACATCAGGCGCGTCATCAGGACCGCCGCGTCGAAGGCCGCCGGCTCGCGCTGCAGGCCGCCGCCGATCAGGTAGATCAGCACGGGCGCGGCCAGGATGCCGACGATGCTGGTCAGCACCGTGGCCCAGATCAGCACCGTGGCGACGTGGTCGACCAGTGTTTTCGTCGCCTCTTGCCCGTGTTTGCCCTTGTACTCGGTAAGGATGGGCACGAAGGCTTGCGAGAACGCGCCTTCGGCGAACAGGCGCCGCAGCAGGTTCGGCAGGCGGAAAGCGATGTTGAAGGCGTCAGTAAAATTATTCGCGCCAAAGGTGGCGGCGAACAGGCTGTCGCGCAGCAAGCCGGTGACGCGGGACACCATGGTCATGCTGGAGATGGCGGCGAGGGTACGGAGCAGGTTCATGGCGGGCGATTATACTTGGGCAACACCCCGAATACGTGCCCGGGCAGAGACATTGATGCATTTATGATTTGCCCAGAATGCTTTCCTTCGCTATAATCGTGGGCTGTACTGAATTCTGTTAGCAGACACGAATCGTTGGGCAGGCACGATAATGCGCCGGTTTCACTCGCGAATGTTTGCAAACGCAACTTGACCCCGATTTAGGAAATTTCATGGCAAATACCGCACAAGCGCGCAAACGCGCTCGTCAAGCAGTTAAGCAAAACGCTCACAACTCGTCGCAGCGCTCGACCCTGCGTACCGCAATCAAAGCTGTCCGCAAAGCCATCCAGGCTGGCGACAAGGCCGCTGCGACCACCATCTTCCAGCAATCGGTGTCGACCATCGACAGCATCGCTGACAAGAAGATCATCCACAAGAACAAAGCAGCACGCCACAAGAGCCGTCTGGCCGCTGCCCTGAAAGCACTGTCCGCTTAATTAGCGAGGTGCGTGCGGCTATCCAGCCGCGCAGGCAGTTCTGTGCAGAGTAAAACCCGCCCGACTTCGGTCCTGGCGGGTTTTTGCGTTTGTTTCATCGCCTGTGCGGGGGCTCCCAGGGCGGGCACCATGGGGCGCCGATATCTTAAAACCGTGGCGCACAGTAAAATACTGGTGCATAATGTGAAACGCCCGTCTTATGTCTTATAGAAGACTTCAAGAAGACAGGGGAGCGTTACCACCGTTTTCAGCCATCGCGCCAGCGCGCGATCATCGAGGAAAAAGCGTATGAGCAGTGATCCGACCATCATCTACACCCTGACCGACGAAGCGCCGCTGCTGGCGACGCACGCCTTCCTGCCAGTCGTCAGCACCTTCACCAAGCCGGCCGGCATCAAGGTCGAGCAGGCCGACATCTCGGTCGCCGCCCGTATCCTGGCGCAGTTCCCCGAGAACCTGACGCCGGAACAACGCGTCCCTGACGTGCTGAGCGAACTCGGCAAGAAGACCCTGGAGCCGGACGCCAACATCATCAAGCTGCCGAACATCTCGGCCTCGGTGGGCCAGCTGACCGTGGCCATCAAGGAGCTGCAAGGCAAGGGCTACAATCTGCCGGACTATCCGGCCGATCCGAAGACCGACGAAGAGAAGGCGATCAAGGCGCGCTACGCCAAGTGCATCGGCTCCTCGGTCAACCCGGTCCTGCGCGAAGGTAACTCGGACCGCCGCGCGCCGAAAGCGGTCAAGGAATACGCACGCAAGAACCCGCACTCGATGGGCGAATGGTCGCAGGCATCGCGCACCCACGTGTCGCACATGACCAGCGGCGACTTCTACCACGGCGAAAAGTCGATGACCCTGGACGCCGCCCGTGACGTCAAGATGGAACTGGTGACCAAGTCGGGCCAGACCATCGTGCTGAAGCAGAAGGTCGCACTGCAGGCCGGCGAGATCATCGACTCGATGTTCATGAGCCGCAAGGCCCTGCTGGCCTTCTACGAGAAGCAGATCGAAGACGCGAAGAACACCGGCATCCTGTTCTCGCTGCACGTCAAAGCCACCATGATGAAGGTCTCGCACCCGATCGTGTTCGGCCACTGCGTGCGCATGTTCTACAAGGAGGCGTTCGAGAAGCACGGCGCCCTGTTCGACAGCCTCGGCATCAACGTCAACAACGGCATGGCCGACCTGTACAACAAGATCGCCGACCTGCCGGCCTCGCAGCGCGAAGAAATCGAACGCGACCTGCACGCCTGCCAGGAACACCGTCCGGCGCTGGCCATGGTCGATTCGGCCAAGGGCATCACCAACTTCCATTCGCCGAACGACGTCATCGTCGACGCCTCGATGCCGGCGATGATCCGCGCCGGCGGCAAGATGTACGGCGCCGACGGCCGCTTGAAGGAAGTCAAGGCGGTCATCCCGGAATCGACCTTCGCGCGCATCTACCAGGAAGTGATCAACTTCTGCAAATGGCATGGCGCCTTCGATCCGAAGACCATGGGCACCGTCCCGAACGTGGGCCTGATGGCGCAGCAGGCCGAGGAATACGGCTCGCACGACAAGACCTTCGAAATCACCGAAGACGGCGTGGCCAACATCGTCGACCTGGCGACCGGTGAAGTGCTGATGTCGCAAAATGTGGAAACCGGCGACATCTGGCGCATGTGCCAGGTGAAGGACGCGCCGATCCGCGACTGGGTCAAGCTGGCGGTCACCCGCGCGCGCAACTCGGGCATGCCGGCCGTGTTCTGGCTCGACCCGTACCGTCCGCACGAGAATGAGCTGATCAAGAAGGTCAAGACCTACCTGAAAGAGCACGATACCAGCGGCCTGGATATCCAGATCATGTCGCAGGTGCGTGCGATGCGCTTCACGCTGGAGCGCGTGGCGCGCGGCATGGACACCATCTCGGTGACCGGCAACATCCTGCGCGACTACCTGACCGACCTGTTCCCGATCCTGGAACTGGGCACCTCGGCCAAGATGCTGTCGATCGTCCCGCTGATGGCCGGCGGCGGCATGTACGAAACCGGCGCGGGCGGTTCGGCGCCGAAGCACGTGCAGCAGCTGACCGAAGAAAACCACCTGCGCTGGGATTCGCTGGGCGAGTTCCTGGCGCTGGCCGTGTCGCTGGAAGACCTGGGCCTCAAGACCGGCAACAGCCAGGCCAAGGTGCTGGCCCAGACCCTGGACGCCGCCACCGGCCGCCTGCTGGACAACCGCAAGTCGCCATCGCCGAAAACCGGTGAACTCGACAACCGCGGCAGCCAGTTCTACCTGTCGATGTACTGGGCCCAGGAACTGGCAGCGCAGACCGGCGACGCCGAACTGGCAGCCAAGTTCGCACCGCTGGCCAAGCAGCTGGCAGCCGACGAACAGAAGATCGTCGCCGAACTGCTGGCAGTGCAGGGCAAGGAAGCCGACATCGGCGGCTACTACAAGCTGGACGAAGCCAAGGTGAAAGCCGTGATGCGTCCGAGCGCGACCTTCAACGCGGCGCTGGAGTCGTTCGCAGCGTAATCCCCACACCGGGATGGACAAAACCCGCCGGCGTATGCCTGGCGGGTTTTTTTACGCCTCAAGCAGGCATGCATATCCATTATTGCTTGCGGCCTCGCATGCACAGCTTCGATACTGGGATGAACCACCTTGTCCCGGAGCCGCCATGCCCGTCCCGTACCGCCCCCTGATCGCCGCCCTTGCCCTTGGCCTGTCCTGGTCAAGCCAGGCCGCTGTCCTGAATGTCGACGTCGGCAGCCAGCTGCCACGCATCGACCTCGTGAAGCCCGGCACCCACCATTACCTGCGTTTCCTGCGCACGCCATCCAGCGGCGCCAGCCAGCCGGTCGATATCTGGACCCGCGAGATCCGCTTCGAGGAGCAGGGCGGCAAGCGCCGCATGCGCATCGTGCAGCGCTGGGACGGCGTGCTGCCGAAACCCTCGGTGCGCACCTTCGATTCCTGGTTCGAAGCCGGGACCTTCCGCCCGCTCACGCACCAGCGCATCGCCGAGATGGACGGCAAGCGCGTGGTGGAGGGCTTCGTGTTCGCGCCCGATAAAGTCACTGGGATGCAGGACCTGGCGGAGAACACGCACAAGGATTTGTCGGTGGCCTCCAGCGAGCCGACCTACAACTTCGAGACCGACATCGAGTTCATGCAGGCCTTGCCCATGGCCGAGGGGTTGGATGCGCGCGTGAACTTCTACCATCCGGGCGGCAGCGCGGCGCCGCAGCGTTATTCCTTCCGCGTGACCGGGTCAGCGGCCATCGCCGGGCCGGCGGGGCCGGTGGATTGCTGGGTGGTGAAGACCGACTACAACCGGCCGGGGAGCGAGTCGACGTTCTGGTTTGCCAAAGGCAGCCAGTTGATGGTGCGGCAGGAGAGTGCGCTGCCGGATGGGCGGGTGATGGTCAAGACCTTGATCGATTGATGCCGTTGCCGGTCAGCGCAAGGCGTTGGTCGGCACTTCGATATGCTCGCCCGGCATCAATGGATGCGTCGCGAGCGAGAAGGGCCCGATACTGCTGCGCACCAGGCGCAAAGTCGGCAGCCCCACCGCCGCCGTCATGCGCCGCACCTGCCGGTTCTTGCCTTCCTCGAGCGTGATCGCGATCCAGCTGGTCGGCTTGTCCTGCCGCGCCCGGATCGGCGGGTTGCGCGGCCAGAGCCACTCGGGCTCCGCAATCCGCACCGCCTTGCACGGCTTGGTGACGAAGTCGCCCAGGTCGAGCGGCGCCTGCAGGCGCGCCAGCGCCACCGCGTCCACCACGCCATCGACCTGCACCAGGTAGGTCTTGGCCTCCTTGTGGTCCGGGTGCGCGATCTTGTGCTGCAGCTTGCCGTCGTCGGTGAGCAGCATCAGCCCTTCGCTGTCCGCGTCAAGGCGGCCCGCCGGATAGATGCCGGGAATAGTGAGGTAGTCCGCGAGCGATTCGCGGCCCTCCTGCGGCGAGAACTGGCACAGGACCTGGAAGGGTTTATTGAACAGAATCAGGGGCATGAAACGAAAAGCTGCTTGAGTAATGGGAGTGCGGGCGGCGGACCGGGTGTCGAATGGCGCGGGTGATAATACTGGTGCATAATGCAAGACACCACACCGTAGTCTTATACAAGACCTGCAGCCGTATTCCACATTGTAATTCAGATGCCTCAGTGCGCACGGCATCTGCGAATGCGACCACCTGGGAGAACACATGTACCAACACATCAAGGTCCCGGCCGACGGCCAGAAAATCACCGTCAACGCCGACTTCTCGCTGAGCGTTCCCGACAATCCGGTCATTCCCTATATCGAAGGCGACGGCACCGGCATCGACATCACCCCGGTGATGCTGAAGGTGGTCGACGCGGCGGTCGCCAAGGCGTATAACGGCGCGCGCAAGATCAGCTGGATGGAGATCTTCGCAGGCGAGAAATCGACCAATGTGTATGGCCCCGATGTGTGGCTGCCCGCCGAGACCCTTGGCGTGCTGAAGGACTACGTGGTCTCGATCAAGGGACCGCTCACCACGCCGGTCGGCGGCGGCATCCGTTCCCTCAACGTGGCGCTGCGCCAGGAGCTCGATCTCTACGTCTGCCTGCGCCCGGTGCGTTATTTCGCCGGCGTGCCGTCGCCATTGAAGCAGCCGGAAAAGACCGATATGGTGATCTTCCGCGAGAACTCGGAAGACATCTATGCCGGCATCGAATGGGCCGAAGGCTCGGACGGCGTCAAGAAAGTCATCAAATTCCTGACCGAGGAAATGGGCGTCAAGAAGATCCGCTTCCCGGAGACTTCGGGTCTCGGCATCAAGCCGGTCTCGCGCGAAGGCACCGAGCGCCTGGTGCGCAAGGCCATCCAGTACGCGATCGACAACGACAAGCCATCGGTCACGATTGTCCACAAGGGCAATATCATGAAGTACACCGAGGGCGGCTTCCGCGACTGGGCGTACGCGCTGGCGCAGAAGGAATTCGGCGCTGAGCTGATCGACGGCGGCCCATGGTGCAAATTCAAGAATCCGAGCACCGGCCGCGAAATCATGATCAAGGATTCGATCGCCGACGCCTTCCTGCAGCAGATCCTGTTGCGCCCGGCCGAGTACAGCGTGATCGCGACCCTGAACCTGAACGGCGACTATATTTCGGATGCGCTGGCGGCGCAGGTCGGCGGCATCGGCATCGCGCCGGGCGCGAATATGTCGGATTCGGTGGCGATGTTCGAAGCCACTCACGGTACCGCGCCGAAATACGCCGGCAAGGATTATGTGAACCCGGGTTCGCTCATCCTTTCGGCGGAAATGATGCTCCGCCATATGGGGTGGGTCGAAGCGGCCAACCTGATCATCAGCGCGATGGAAAAGGCGATTACGTCGAAAAAGGTCACCTACGACTTCGCCCGTTTGATGGAGGGCGCGACCCAGGTCTCGTGCTCGGGCTTCGGCGAAGTGATGATCGAGCAGATGTGATGGATGCCGACGCGCAGTACGAACGGGTCGGCCGCCTGGTCTACGGTTTCCACAGGTGGGTCAATCCAGAACGGCTGCGCGATCCACAGGCTCTGCCGCCGGCGCTTGTCGAACGCGGTGAAAAACTGCTTATGCGATACGATGGGGTATTGGCCAGTTTGCAGCAAAGGCCAGTTGCCAGCGACGATGACATCCTTGCATTGCTGGCGGATGCCGAGCTATTCGCCGGTGAAATGAAGGCTGCGGGCGCCGGATAGGCAGGGCGAAAAAAAACCCCGCCGAGGCGGGGTTCCTTGCTTCCTGCAGGGGACCGATCAGGTACCCTGGATGTTGGAAGCTTGCTTGCCTTTAGGGCCCTGCGTGACTTCGAATTGGACTTTTTGACCTTCTTTGAGGGTCTTAAAACCGTTCATGTTGATTGCGGAGAAGTGCGCGAACAGATCTTCGCCGCCGTCATCAGGAGTGATGAAGCCAAAGCCTTTGGAATCATTGAACCACTTAACAGTACCAGTTGCCATAAAAGAACCTTCAGATAAAAACAAATCACACGAGCCATAAAAGCAAGAAGCTTCTTGCCCCCTCCTCAGCCTGCTCACTTCTTATCAACGAGTACATAAGTACAGGTCGATAACTGCATTGTTGGTTGAATAACCACGCAAGTCAAGACCTTTTGCGCGGTTGTTGCCAAATTTTGCACGGCAGAGGTAGGGGGGCTCTTGATTTCGTCAATTGGATCGCCATCTGCGCATTCAGTGGAAAACGCGTAAGATGGAAAGCACATGAAAACGAGCTGATGTTTACGCTTGGCACTGAATTTGAAAGCATTAGAATACGTCACATGGCTACCAAGCATGACACCGAACAGCTGCTGGAACGGCAGACAGTAAAACCGCCACCGCTTTATCAGGTGGCGTTGCTGAACGACGACTACACGCCAATGGAATTCGTGGTCGCGATCATCCAGGAGTATTTCAACAAGGATCGCGAAACGGCGACCCAGATCATGCTTTCCGTGCACCAGCACGGCAAGGGCGTGTGCGGGGTGTTTTCCAAAGATATAGCGTGTACCAAAGTGGAGTTTGTCTTAACGCATGCGCGTAAGGCAGGGCATCCCCTGCAGTGCGTGATGGAGGAAGTATGATTGCGCAGGAACTTGAAGTATCCCTACACATGGCCTTTGTCGAAGCCCGCCAGGCGCGCCACGAGTTCATCACCGTGGAACACCTGTTGCTGGCACTGCTCGACAATCCATCAGCCGCCGAAGTCCTGCGTGCGTGCGCGGTCAATATCGAAGACCTGCGCAAGACCCTGACTAATTTTATCGGTGATAACACCCCGACCGTGCCCGGCACGGGCGAGGTCGACACCCAGCCGACGCTCGGTTTCCAGCGCGTGATCCAGCGAGCGATCATGCACGTGCAGTCGGCCTCGAACGGCAAGAAGGAAGTCACCGGCGCCAACGTGCTGGTGGCGATCTTCGGCGAGAAGGATTCGCACGCCGTCTACTACCTGCACCAGCAGGGCGTGACCCGCCTGGACGTGGTCAACTTCATCTCGCACGGTGTCCGCAAGGACCAGCAGATGGACACCACCAAGGCGTCCGAAGGGGTGGAAGAAGCGCAGGTCGAAGGCCAGGCGAAAGAATCGCCGCTGGACCAGTTCACGACCAACCTCAACAAGCAGGCCGCGGACGGCAAGATCGATCCGCTGATCGGCCGCGAGGAAGAAGTCGACCGCGTGATCCAGATCCTGTGCCGCCGCCGCAAGAACAATCCGCTGCTGGTGGGCGAGGCCGGTGTCGGCAAGACCGCCATCGCCGAAGGCCTGGCATGGCGCATCGTGCAGGAAGACGTGCCCGAGATCCTGCAGAACGCCGTCGTGTTCTCGCTCGACATGGGCGCGCTGCTGGCCGGCACCAAGTACCGCGGCGATTTCGAGCAGCGCCTGAAGGCCGTCCTCAAGCAATTGAAGGACACCCCGAACGGCATCCTGTTCATCGACGAGATCCACACCATCATCGGCGCGGGTTCGGCTTCGGGCGGCACGCTCGACGCATCGAACCTCTTGAAACCCGCCCTGGCGAACGGCCAGCTCAAATGCATCGGCGCGACCACGTTCACGGAATTCCGCGGCGTGTTCGAGAAGGACCATGCACTGAGCCGCCGCTTCCAGAAGGTGGACGTCAACGAACCGTCGGTCGAGCAGACCGTGGCGATCCTGCGCGGCCTGAAATCGCGCTTCGAAGAGCACCATGGCGTGAAATATTCGGCGTCGGCGCTGTCGACCGCGGCCGAGCTGGCGGCGCGCTTCATTAACGACCGCCACCTGCCCGATAAGGCCATCGACGTGATCGACGAAGCCGGGGCGGCGCAACGCATCCTGCCGAAGTCGAAGCAGAAGAAAACCATCGGCAAGACCGAGATCGAGGACATCATCGCGAAGATCGCGCGGATTCCCCCGCAAACGGTCAACCAGGACGACCGCAGCAAGCTGCAGACCATCGACCGCGACCTGCGCAACGTGGTGTTTGGCCAGGATCCGGCGATCGAGGCGCTGTCGGCCGCGATCAAGATGGCGCGTGCGGGCCTCGGCAAGACCGACAAGCCGATCGGCTCCTTCCTGTTCTCGGGTCCGACCGGCGTCGGCAAGACCGAAGTCGCCAAGCAGCTGGCCTTCATCCTGGGCATCGACCTGGTGCGCTTCGACATGTCCGAGTACATGGAACGCCACGCGGTGTCGCGCCTGATCGGCGCGCCGCCGGGCTATGTCGGCTTCGACCAGGGTGGCCTGCTGACCGAAGCCATCACCAAGAAGCCGCACACCGTGCTGCTGCTGGACGAGATCGAGAAGGCGCATCCGGACATCTTCAACATCCTGCTGCAGGTGATGGACCACGGCACGCTGACCGACAACAACGGCCGCAAGGCGGACTTCCGCAACGTGATCATCATCATGACCACCAATGCGGGCGCCGAAAGCCTCACCAAGCGCTCGGTGGGCTTTGTGGATTCGAAGGCGGCAGGCGACGAGATGGCCGACATCAAGCGCATGTTCACGCCGGAGTTCCGCAACCGCCTGGACGCGATCATCAGCTTCCGCGCGCTGGACGAGGACATCATCCTGCGCGTCGTGGACAAGTTCCTGATGCAGCTGGAAGAACAGCTGCACGAGAAGAAGGTCGAAGCCGTCTTCACCGACAAACTGAAAAAGTTCCTCGGCAAGAAAGGCTTCGATCCGCTGATGGGCGCACGCCCGATGTCGCGCCTGATCCAGGACCTGATCCGCAAGGCGCTGGCCGACGAGCTGCTGTTCGGCCGCCTGGTCAACGGTGGCCGCATCACGGTCGACCTGAACGACAAGGACGATGTCGTGCTCGAGTTCCCGGAAGGGGACGCGGCGCCGCCACCGGCGCCGGCAGAGACGGTCGAGATCGAATAAGATTCGGTCGTTCAAAAAAAACCGCGTTATCAAAACGCGGTTTTTTTTCGACCGTTGACAAGTCGTTTTGATGCACTGAATCCTTTGATCTTACGCAAATATTGACTTGCTTTGCGGAATAGAAGGTCGCTCCCAACGTATGCTGTCGGGCTGGCAGGGCTGAAAGCCTCAATCGTCGCCGTGTTCGATAGATTGCTGGAGAGACCATGGAATTCGGAACGTTGGTCCTGCTGGTATTTGGATATCCCTTCCTCGCCGCCTGGCTCGTGGGTCTCAAGCGCGGAGACCGGATCGCTTCGCTGGAAGAAGAGATCGCCAGATTACGCGCGCGATTCGAGGCTTCTCTTCCCGCGCCGCCCCAAAGTTCGATTCCTGCCCCGGAAGAATACGGCAAAGCATGGGCCCCACCGGATCCCGCAGCGGATGAGGCACTCTGGCGGCGCGAATGGAATGCGGAGCCGCAGAAGGACACCCCAGCCGATCCGGCCGCACATGTTGAAGAATTCATCCCGCCAGCGGTGGTAGTAGCCAGAGAGCAGGCTGACGATCAAGCCGCGGATCCTCGACCCGAGAGGGAAGTTGCGCAGGCCGTGATAGGCGCGACACGATTTGATCTCGATGCCGCGCCGGTACATAACAGTGCGAACATACCGGCTGACCAAGGCGCGGCGCCGCCCGACACGCCTGCGTCGCCAGGATGGGCCGGCGTAGCATGGAACTGGCTTTTCACCGGAAATCTGGTCGCCAAGCTGGGTCTCGTGATCCTGTTCATCCGTTGACCCATGCCTCGCAATGGGTCGTGCGGGCCAGCACGCCTGTGATGGAGCCGCCTGGCCTGCGGCTGCGCTGGAAGCCGGCCAGCATGGTCTTCGTCGCAGGCGGCAAGGCGCCCTACACGCTAGCCTTCGGGCGGGATGGCGTGCAGTCGATGCAGGTTCAGCTGAATCAGGTCGCGCCCGGATTCTCCAGCAGCGAACTGGCCGCGCTCGAACAGGCCAGGACGGGTGAATCCCTGCAGCAGGGCGCGCATCCAGGCGGCGCAGGAAGCGGGACGCAGGACGGTTCGAACATGCGTGTCCTTGGCTTGTGGGCGCTGCTGCTCGCGGGCGTGGCTGTGCTGGCGATGATGGCCTGGAAGCTGTCGCGCCAGATGAAAGAGGACGCCATGGGACCGCCCGCGCCGTAATTGCCGCAGATTGTATGAGTGCGTGCATGCAGTCTGCTGCACGCATCTATTTGTCTCAAGATAGTCACTGTGTAGCTACTCTAAAAACATCGTTGACAGTCATCAAGGTCGGAAGATGACGTGTCTGGCATTTTTGACGTTTAGTGTTCAACAGGAAGAGCCTAGATGAACGTCTTGACCGTTGCCAGTCATTCTCTCGGACTAACCCAGTCTCGCCGCCCAATCCGTCTACGTCTGTCGCATCCACAGTCTGTTCTTGACGACCTCTTACTAATCAAGCACGTCTCCGGTCATGAGACGGTTTGTGGCGGCATTGAATACACTCTGCTGTGTCTCTCCACGCAAGCGGACTTGCCACTCAAGGAATTCATCGCTCTACCGGCAGAACTGCAGTTCGTTACAGACCGAGGCGAGTTCCGCTCAGTCTGTGGCATCGTGTCCCAGGCATGTGCGGGACAGAGCGACGGCGGGCTGGCAAGCTATCAACTGGTAATGAGGGACGCTCTGGCTTTGATGGAGCGCCGCATGAATACCCGCGTTTTCCGCAGCCAGAACGACGTCGATATAACGGTGGCGTTGATCCGCGAGTGGCGTGGCATCAATCCAGTTCTGGCGCAGGCATTCGACATCGACATATCAGGAGTGACGGTCACATATCCTGCACGTGAATTCACGATGCAGCACAACGAGTCCGATGCAACCTTCCTGCGCCGCTTGTGGAAGCGTCAAGGCATCGCCTGGTTCGTACGGCCTGCGCAAGCCAGCGGATCAGGCATCCAGCCGCCAGCGGCCCACACCCTGGTGCTGTTCGACACGCCGCAATCGCTAAAACAGAATTCTTCCGGTACGGTCCGCTTTCACCGGGATGCCGGTACCGAGACGCGCGACGGCGTATTCAATTGGAGCGCTGTTCGCACCTTGAGCGCGGGCAGCAGCAGTCGGAAAAGCTGGGATCACCTGCAAAACCACATGATGTCCACCAAATCGCCGACGACGATGCGTCAAGGCGCTCTCGGTGACCAGTTCGCATTCAGCCTGGATGATTATTTTGTCGAACCGCCGCATGTCGGCGATGACAGCGCTGACTTCGAAAGGCTGGGCGAGCTACGGATGCAGCGCCATGAGTTCGAGGCCAAGTGCTTTCATGGGGAGAGCGGCGTGCGTGACTTGTGCGTCGGGCAGTGGTTCCGGCTCGACGGTCATGCTGACATCGATACCCACCCGGAGAACGAGCGCGAATTCGTGCTGACGGAACTATCGCTGGTGGCGGAAAACAATCTCCCCAAGCACCTCGACGAAAGGGCGCGGCGCCTGTTCGCCGCCAATTCGTGGCAGCAGCAGCCGATCGATCATGCACTGGAGATGGCAAGCGGGGAACGCGACGTTAGATATACCAATCGTTTTACTTGCGTGCGGCGCGGTGTGCCCATCGTGCCAGGCTTTGATCCGCGCTCAGATTTGCCGCTTGTGCGATTGCAGTCAGCAATCGTCGTTGGTCCGCCGGGAGAGGAGGTTTATTGCGATGCACTCGGGCGAATAAAGCTGCGATTTCCGGGAACGCGTGAGGAGGATCATCCGGACGGCAGCGGGGCCAGCAACTCGGACCGGGACTCCGCTTGGGTACGAGTGGCTAGTCACTGGGCAAGCAGCCGATGGGGTGCCATTAATCTGCCACGCGTTGGCGACGAGGTCCTGGTGGATTTCCTGGGAGGAGATCCGGATAAACCAATCGTCGTCGGCCGAGTACATGGAGGAATGGCGCCACCGACGGCGTTCAGTCATGTCGGTGATCTACCCGGAAACCGCTTTCTGGCTGGGATCAAAAGCAAGGAAGTGCAAGGCACAAGGTCCAATCAATTACGGCTTGACGATACGCCAGGGCAGATCAGCGCGCAGCTGGCGAGTGAGCACGGACACAGCCAGCTGAACCTTGGATGGCTGACCCATCCTCGCAAAGAAGGTGAAGGCGAAGGGCGTGGAGAGGGCGTGGAATTGCGCAGTGATCATTCCGTTGTCCTGCGCGCAGCGCGACTCATGCTGCTCACAACCCAGGCGATGCTCGGCGCCTCAGGCAAGCAGCTCGATCGCGAGCCCTTGTTGGCGCTGCTGGAAGGCTCTGAAGGGTTGCTGAAAGAGTTGGGGGAGTTCGCCGAACAGCACCAGGCCATGCCTGTCGATCTCGCGCCGCATCGACAATTGGCAAAGGACTTGCAACATGCGGATCAGGCCAACGATACCGGCTCGGTGCATACGGGGCAGCCAGGCGTACCGTTAATCGCGCAGTACGCAGCAGGTGGCTTCATCAGCGGTACGCCTGGTTCGTCCGTCATCTATAGCGGTCGCCAGCCAACCATCGTGGCACAACAGCATTTTCAGGCATTGGCTGGACAGCGCGTGAACATTCAGGCCGGTAAGGGCATCTCGCTGTTCGCACATCAGGACGGCATGAAGCACATCGCGCGCGCCGGCAAACTGGAAATTCAAGCGCAACAGGACACGATCGACATCGCAGCGGACCGCGATGTGAAGATCACTGCCAGCAAAGGTGAAATTGTGATCGCTGCCAAGAAGAGCCTGACGCTGTTGTGCGGAGGTGCTTACATCAAGATCGCGGACGGCAAGATCGAACACGGTTGCTCAGGTGATTTCACTGTGAAGGCCGGCATGCACAAATGGGATGGCCCTGCGCAGCAGGAGGCGCCGCTACCGTTCTTCCCCTCAGCCGAGCATAAGAATTGGCTGAAGCTCGACCTGGATGGACATCAAGGCGTGCCAATGTCCGGAGTTCCTTACACACTACATTTCGCAAGCGGGCAGACCAAGGAAGGCACGCTCGATAGCGCTGGCATGGCCGAAGAGTTGAACTTGCCAGATACAGTATCAAAGGTCATCTACCACAACGCGCCCGATGCGAGAGACGAGCCGCGACCGACAGGCGGAGAATTGATGTCCGGCCTTGACCCACTCCTGGCCGGCGAGCCAGAGCTGATCGACACATCGTGTGACCCAAGGAGGCAATGATGGCGGATCAGACACTCGACGCGCTCAATGAAGTCCATGGACAGGCAAAACCAGACGAAGTCGGACTGGGGGAATGGGTTTGGGGTGCGCTGCAAGGAGATTTCAATGCCGAGCGAACGAACGGGCAAATTGGCTTCGACATGGTTGTCTCCCTGATTCCGATTGTCGATACGGTATGTGACCTGCGTGACCTGTGCGCCAACGTTCGGCAATATCGGGCCGATCCGACTAACAAAGTGACCTTGTTTTTCATCGCGACGACGGCCGTGGGGTTCATTCCAGAATTCGGCACCGTCGTAAAAAGTGCGCTGCGTCTGGTCTGGGTTTATCTTAAGCCGCTGGTCAAGCACGCCGACGATATCACCAACACCAGCAAACTCGTGGCTGCGGCGGGACGGGCATGCGACGCCGCGCTACCGAAGATCACTGAATATTTGCAGCATAACCGTGTGGCGAAATGGGCGACGAATGGGAAACTCCCTGATATCTACAAGTTCGTAGCGAAGTCCATCCGGGAGGCGGGCGATAAAGTGAATCCAGCCAAGCTGAAGGCTATGTTGGACAATAAATTCGATGAGCTGAAATCACTGCTAGGGAAGATCAGGCCACTTGTACCCAGCCAGGTTCGTGAGCGTCTCGACGACCTGATGAAGTTTATTGATGCGAAGCGAGCTGTCGTGAGCGATGCGGTCAAGACGTTTGCTAAGCCGGTGCAAACCGTGCTGAAGGTACTTGCGAAGAAGCTGGATGATCAAGCGTGGAAAGTCGAAACGTACCGGACCAATCGCGGGTGGATTGCGCCAATTTCACAATCGGGATCGGCAAAATTGATCAACGCGAGCCCGCCGAAATGGGTGACGAAGCGTGGAAAGAGGATGAAGCACCCGCCTTTGAAATTGAGCCAGACGAAGATCGACGCGGTGATGCAAACGCATCCGAATCATCCGAAAATCGGAGATGGTGTGATTCAAACTTTTTCGCGAAAGGGAGGCGGGATGCGAGCTGATACGATCAAAGGCCCTGCCAAGCTATATCGTATCGTGGACCCATCCAACGAAGGTGCGGGCGTTTTCTGGATGACAGAAGCGGAGTTTTTGTCTATCAAGAATCGTGATGAGTGGCGCAGCAGATTTGCAGTCAAGCCAGAGTGGAATCAGAACGGGTGGGCAGTTGAATACGAGGTTAAAGCTGGAGAAGACCTGCATGTCTGGCGAGGTCCCGCGGCGAGCCAAAACCTCGATGGAACCGATTATTATCTTGAAGGTGGTGCCGAGCAAATCGTCTTCTATCCTGGAAAACGAGATGAAATGGTCGAGTCCTTGCCTAGAATCGATCGCGACACCGGTTCACCGATGCAGACGCCCGAAGGGGCGGATCGACGGGTGGAATTCAAAGATGTTACAGGGGAGACGGCTCCGGCAAAACTACGCTCGAAAATAGTTGAGCCGCATATCAAAGGGCCTATCGAAACTGGTTGGGGCGCGACTGATTATTCGCCACAGGAAGCAAAGCGAATCCTGCTGACTGTTCCTTGATCAAATTGGCGCGTAACGGGAGAAATTACCATGCGGGATATTAATCTAGAGGCTGCAATCTGGCACCTGTTTACCTCGACAGAATTTTTTGAAGACGCTGCATGTGAATGCGAGAAGACCATGGAATGGTTCGGGACACTTGCCGTCAAGCGCCACGTTGCAAATCTGGGAAGAAACAACCAGATTTATGACACTCTCAAACGCCGGGCCAGTGAATTCCGTAGAGGGGCGGAACTGGCAAAATTGGGCGACTACGAGTTCATCTGGGAAATCTCAGACTCAATTAGAGGTGATGCCAGGGGTTTCATGGAGCAGGCACTGCGCAGCTGGATGACTGACTCCGAGGAGCGCGAATTTAATAATGTTCGTGTCGCTCGAATATTGGCTTATTCTAGTCAGATCACTAGTGCGCTCAACAACGCAATGACCGCAGCAGACAGTTTCTCAGATTCTGATCCGGACCGTCCCGAGCGAGCAGACGACGACGATGGCTTTCCAGGTGACGCCATTGTTCAGGTTTACACCTGCTATTCGGATCTGGATGAGGAAGGATTTTGGCGACTTCCTGTTCCGTTGCCAGAATATAGAATTAACACATCAATCGGGTGTAAGACCGGGAACATCGTGCCATCAACAGGAGTATGGTATCCAGCCACGGGGTTGGAAAAGCATAGTCTGACCTTCGCAATCAAAGGCCTTAGAATGCCACCGGCGTTTCGAGTTGTAAGAACAGAGGAGGAGTTGGAGGCGGAAGGCATATGGAGTGGCGCCGAGACAGTGGCCGTAGCCACCACGTGGCATCCGGTCGAACCTGTTCTCGCTCGGTCTGAGGTTGACAAAGATCTATGGGCGAAGGCAGGCGAACCTTGCCCGAAAGCGGGTATCTGGCAGGCAAGCGACGTGACTGCATCCGAGCGGGTCTTTAGCACCGGTGAGACTATGGGGAATTTGGGCTCAGCATACGGATTGACCGTCTGGCGCAGACTGCGAGACAGTTAATTCTTGCATCTCGCAGTCGGAACAATGTTGGGCATGATAAGCCAGCTTGCGGCGAACCTGAGTAAGGAAACAGCATGAAAGGTATTATTCGCTTGGGCGACGCTACTAGTCATGGGGGAAAGGTCGTAACCGCTTCGGCGACCTCGTTCGTGCATGGTGTTGCAGTCGCGCGGAAAGGAGACGCTTGCATTTGCCCGGTCAGTGGACATTCGTCTTGCATCATTGTAGAGGGTGATCCAACTGTGCTGATCGCAGGTGTCCCCGTTGCGTTCGAAGGACACAAGACCACATGCGGCGCGAGCCTCATTTCTTCTACGCAGACATCAGTGCGGGTTTAGTCGATTTGCTCCGATGGCGTCGCTTCCGAAACCTTCGCGTAAGTTCTGGCATAAGGTGCTAATGTTATCGCGGACAGATTGCTCTGAACTCTGCTAAGCTGGCTGAGCCGTATCAGAACATCAACCACCATCAGCCTGCCGGCAGCAGGTGCATACCCTGAATCCATTTCGTAATATATGGTTTTATTTACGAGGCTAAACCGCAGGGTTTGCAATACGTTCGTGACTTCGATGCCTTCACCGCCAGGACAACGCCCCACCCACCGCGCCCTCTAGGTGGTCGTGCACCCCTTGCTCGCCTGGGGCATGACCACATTGGCGGTCTTCCAGTACGGCTATCCCGAAGCCTTGCGTGCGGCGGCCGCGCTGCTCTTCATGTTCTACCCGGTCGCGCTGTACCTGCGCTGGCGCGATACGGACGTCTACCGCGCGCGCAGCTATGGCTTCGCCGTCGCTATCGCCGTTTGCGGCGTCGCTCTGTTCGCGGGAAATGCGCTCCTGATCGGCATGGCTCTGGGCAGCGGTAGCTGGCGGTAGGAAGGCACGCGGGACTGTTTTTTTGCACGTATGCACGCCGAATCCGCACCCCCGTATGGCAAACTCATCCCCTTTAGCAACTCCGCCCCACTGAACATGACCGTCTCCCGCACCATCCTCGCCCTGTCGCTGGCGCTCATCGGCAGCCAGGCCGCCGCCGCCGACCCTTACTTCCGTTTCCCCGCCGTGCGCGGCGACACCGTGGTCTTCACCGCCGAGGGCGACCTGTGGCGCACCACGCTCGCGGGCGGCAAGGCCACCCGCCTGACCACCCATCCGTCGAGCGAGATGCAGGCGGCGATTTCGCCGGACGGCAAATCGGTCGCCTTCGTCGCTTCCTACGAAGGCGCGCAGGAAGCCTATGTGATGCCGATCGAGGGCGGCCTGCCCAAGCGCGTCACGTTTGAAAACGGCGGCGTGACGGTGCTGGGCTGGAGCGCGCAGGGCGAAGTGCTGGTGAGCACCGAGAATTCGACCGGTCCGTCGAAACACCGCGTGGTCGCGGCGCTCGACCCGGTAAAACTGACGCGCCGCGTGCTGCCGCTGGCCGACGCCAACGACGCCGCCCTGAGCGACGATGGCCTGACTGTGATCTTCACGCGCATGGGCCTGTCCATGACCAACGATAACGTCAAGGCCTACCGCGGCGGCGCGCACGCGCAGCTGTGGCGCTACGAGCTCGGTAAGCCGGGCGAAGCGACCCCGCTGTTCAAGGGCGACGACGCCAACAACCGCCGCGCCATGTGGTGGCAAAACCGCGTCTACTTCATCAGCGATACCGGAGGCTCGGACAATATCTGGTCGGCGCTGCCCGACGGCAGCGACCGCAAGGTCCACACCAATCACACCGACTGGGACGTGCGTACCGCCTCGCTGGGCGATGGCCGCATTGCCTACCAGCTGGGCGCCGACCTGCGCGTGTTCGACATCGCAAGCGGCCTTGATACCGTCGTGAAAGCCAGCCTGGTGTCGGACTTCGACCAGCAGCGCACCCGCCGCGTGCGTTCGGCGCTTGATGCGCTGACCGATATCCAGGTGGCCAACAAGGCCGAGCGCATCGTGCTGACCGCGCGTGGCCGCGTCACCATCGCCGGCACCGGCAATTACCGCCGGGTCGAGATCGCGGTGCCGGAAGGCGCGCGCGCCCGATCCGCGGTGTTCAGCAGTGATGACAAATGGGTCTACGCGTTCGTGGACACCAGCGGCGAGAATGAGATCTGGCGCTACGCGGCCGACGGTTCCGGCAAGGGCGAGCGCCTGACCATCGACGGCGCCAGCCACCGCTCGGGCATCTATCCTTCGCCCGACGGCAAATTTGTGGCCCACACCGACAAGAAGGGCCGCACCTGGCTGCTCGACCTGAACGCCAAGACCAACGTCATCATCGACGATGCGCGCCAGGTCGGCGCCGACCGCCCGGCCCAGGTGGTGTGGTCGCCCGACAGCCGCAACCTGGCCTTCGTGCGGGTCGGCAGCAGCGAGCAGCGCAACCAGATCGGCATGTATAACCTGCCGTCGAAATCGAAGGCCTT